>PJTO01000089.1_pt1 | contig 136054 bp, 124 predicted proteins | sample 1512101 | NCBI WGS metagenome assembly PJTO01 (sample SAMN08177690, study PRJNA422409) | Soil metagenome, whole genome shotgun sequencing project. | reverse complement strand
CTTTGTCACGGGGCTTCAACCTTAGGATTTCTCCACCAGTTGCCCGTCAGCTACGAGGCGACTTGGCTCTTACCTCGACCGGACTTTCACCGGCTAGTTGCGCCTAGCTTCGCTAGGCGCGCGAAAAAATAAAAAAGCTCCCGCCCCCAGCGTTGTCGCTAGGGACGAGAGCATCATCTCCCGTGGTACCACCCTAGTTGACGGCAATCCTGCTTGGATGTCCGCCCACTCTGCCTCGTAACGAGAGGTAACGCCTTGCCTACTTGATCCATATTCGCATAAGCGAAGAGAAATCCGTTCGGTTCGGAGGCTCCAAGGCGAGTTCGTCGCAGTCGCTAACCGGCTCGCACCTTCCGCCGGCTCTCTGAATAACGTCACGCGATTACTGTTCCTTTTCATAGCCAAAGTATGCCATGATTATAGCCATTCGCGCGATCCGTGTCAAGCAGATGCGGATTCGATGCGACGTCCACGAAGTCTCTGACGGCAGTTCGATGAAGCAACCGCTATTTGCCCGCCGCTCCGTTCAAGAACAAATCCACGATGGATGCCGCCAGATGCTCTGGGGAGAACACCTCTTCGCCGATTCGTTCGCGGCTACCGATCATCAGCAGGGAGGAGAACGCGTGGGACAGCAGCATCGGATGACCTTGCGGAATCTCGCCGCTTTCCATCGCTCTCGCGAATTCTGCCGCCAGCACCTCGTGAATCCGATACTCCGCCCGGCGAATTTCGGCGCGCTGCTCCTCGCCGAGCGAAGGAAAAGCCTCCCGCATCAAGCTTTCGAATTCAACATGAGCCTGCGATTTCGTCATTTTGGATAGGGCGATCTGCGCAAGACGTTCGCGCAAGCTTCCCCCGGCCTTGATGATCCGTTCGGTAATGGCGCTAATTCGCAGCATCATTTCCGTTACGGCGGCTGTAAACAGCACCGCCTTATTCTCGAAGTAATAGTAGACGGACGCCTTCGTAACTCCCGCCCGTTCGGCAATCATATTGACAGAGACCGGCTCATACCCTAATTCCATAAACAGGACGGATGCGGTCAGCAGCACCTTGTCTCTCATCGACGGATGGTCCGCTCCGCTCTTCGGTCTTCCGGGGGCGCGCTTGGCGCGTTTCTCGCTCATCGCTTTCCCCTCCTTCGGTTGAAATTTTCTCGTTGCATAATTAACCTTCCGGTATATATAATTAAATTGCATTCCAAATAAATTATATCCGAAATTCGAAGCGCGCACAGCTTTGAATAGAAAACTGCACCATTCAAAGGAGGATCATTCGTTATGAGCAATAAGAAAAGCGGCTACGGAAATTGGGTCGCCGGCAAGAGAAGCAAGTGGATTACGCTGCTGGTCTGGATTGCCGCAGCCGGCCTGCTGAGCGCGCTGCTCCCGTCCGTAAACAGCCAGGAAATCAACAATTCCCCCAATCTGAAATCCGTAAAGCCTTCCGTGCAGGCGGATGCCGTCGCCGCGCGCGAATTCCCGAGCGGCTCCGACATTCCGGCGCTCGTCGTGCTGCATAAGGGCAGCGGGCTCACAGAAACCGAGTTGGATGTCGTCCGCAAGCTGACGGAGAAGCTAAGCGCCTCGCCCGTGCCGCACCAGACGGCCGTCCCGCCACTTCACACTCTGCCACCGCAAGCTCTGCAGAGCCAGTTGTCCGAAGATGGGAGCACGTTCGTACTTCCCGTTCTGTTCGCCAAAGACGCGGGCGCGGAGAATTTAAAGGAGGGCGTCACCGAGCTTAAGCGTGAGTTAGTCGCCATCGCCGGAGCCGATCCGTTCGCCGAACCCCGCGACTCCGCGGACAAACTAAGCGCGCGCGTGACCGGACCGGTCGGCATCCAGATCGATGCGACGGGCCTGTTTAAGGACGCAGACGTCAGTCTTCTGATCGGAACCGTGCTGCTCGTGCTTATTTTGCTTTTGCTCATCTATCGGTCGCCGATTCTTGCCCTTCTGCCTCTCGTCGCGGTAGGCTTCGCATACGGGGTCATCAGTCCGCTGCTCGGTTGGATGGCTAGCAAAGGTTGGATCGTCGTCGACGGCCAGGCGATCTCGATTATGACCGTTCTATTGTTCGGAGCCGGTACGGATTATTGTTTGTTTCTGATTTCCCGTTTCCGTCAGCTGCTGAGGACCGAGACGAGCAAAACCGGAGCGCTGCTCGCCGCGATTACCGGCTCCTCGGGCGCGATCGCGATGAGCGGCCTGACCGTCGTCATTGCGCTGTTGACGCTTCTCGTGGCGGAGTACGGAGCTTATCAGAGGTTTGCAATACCGTTCAGCTTGGCCATTCTGATTATGGGTATCGCCAGCCTGACGCTCGTTCCGGCAATGCTCGCCATTCTCGGCCGGGCCTCCTTCTACCCATTCGTGCCTAGAACGCCGGAGATGCAGCGGGAACGCGCCGCACGCAAGGGCAAACCGGCTCCCGTCGCTCCCAAAGAGCCTCGCAATTGGGCCGGTCGAATCGTAACGGGCAAGCCTTGGACCGTGCTGTTCGTCTGCCTTCTGTTTCTCGGCGGGTTGGCGGCCGTTACGCCGCAAATCAAATTCACCTACGATCTGTTGTCGTCTTTTCCGAAGGATATGGAGTCCAGGGAAGGGTTTGCCGTAATCGGCGAGCAGTTCTCTCCGGGAGAGCTTGCCCCGGCGAAGATCATCGTCGATACGCAAGGCAAGCCCGTCGCCCTGGGTGAGAAGCTGGCCGACCTGCCCTACGTCGATGTCGTATCTGAGCCGCAGACGGGCAAGTCCGATCCGAACATCGTCGCGTATGAGGTTCAGTTCGATCTGAATCCGTACTCCATTGAGGCGATGAACCATATTCCCGAGCTGCGGAAGGTTGCGGAGCAAGTGTTGGCGGAGTCCGGCGTCGCAAATCCGCAGGACGGCGTCTGGATCGGCGGTCAGACGGCGGAGCAGTACGACAACAAAACGACGGGAGAACGGGACACGAGGCTTGTCATTCCGATCGTTATCGGGCTGATCTCTTTGCTCCTGCTGCTGTATTTGCGCTCGGTCGTTGCAACCGTCTATCTTGTGCTCACCGTCATCGTTTCCTTTTTCTCCGCGCTGGGGCTCGGTTGGCTGGTCGTTCACTACGGGATGGGAGCCGAGGCGATACAGGGCGCGATTCCGCTGTACTCGTTCGTTTTCCTGGTCGCGCTGGGCGAGGACTACAACATCTTCATGATCTCGAGCATCTGGCAAAAAAGAAAACGGATGCCGCTTAAGCAGGCGATCAAGGAAGGGGTCGGCGAGACGGGCTCCGTCATCACATCTGCGGGGCTTATTCTCGCCGGAACGTTCGCCGTGCTGGCCACGCTGCCGATTCAGGTACTCGTTCAATTCGGCACGATTACCGCAATCGGGGTGCTGCTGGACACGTTCGTCGTGCGCCCGTTCCTCGTACCGGCCATTACGCTGCTACTCGGGCGCTGGGCGTTCTGGCCGGGCAAGCTGGAGCCGGTTGGGGAAAAGGATTCCGCCTTGAAGTGAATCGACGCCGGCCGGAAGATAGTTTTGCCAAAACGATGATCTAGTCGACTTCATAACCGCCTTATCGTTTGGTTCCGGTGAGGACCAACCGATACGGCGGTTATTTTTACGCCGACAGCCGACTCGATGTAGGCCACGTAGCTTCTGGCTTCCTCGGGCAGCTCGTCAAACGAGCGGCAAGTGGAAATGTCGCTTTGCCACCCCGGCAGCCTCCAGAGAACCTGCTTCGCTTTCTGCAGCTGCGGCAACGTCGGGAAATCCTCGCCGACTGTTCCATCAATCTCGTATCCGACGCATACCGGAATTTCCTCCAAGTAGCCCAGCACGTCCAGGTTCGTAAGCGCGACCTCCGTCGCTCCCTGTATGGCGCAGCCGTAACGCGTCGCCACGACGTCGAACCATCCCACCCGTCTCGGACGGCCGGTGACCGCTCCATATTCTCCGGCGTCTCCTCCTCTGCGCCGAAGTTCTTCGGCTTCCTCCGCAGCCAGCTCGGAGACGAACGGCCCTGCTCCCACGCAAGAAGAGTAGGCTTTGACAACGGCCATTACATTGGAAATCGCATACGGCGGCAAGCCTGCTCCGACCGCGCCATGACCGGCAAGGGTCGAGGAGGACGTCGAATAGGGATAAATGCCGTGATCCGGGTCTCGCAGCGCTCCGAGCTGCCCTTCAAGCAAGATCGACTCCCCGTTCGCGTACGCGCGTTGGAGCAGCTTCGTCGTATCGCATACATACGGAACCAGTTTTTCTCCGAGTTCGACAAGCTGATCGACCAAGTCGCCCACTTCCAAGGCCGACCGGCCGTACAAATGCTCAAGCAGTACGTTTTTGGCTGCGAAAGTCCGTTCCAGCTTGCCTCGCACAATATCCGCATGAAGCAAATCGGCAACCTGGACGCCAAGCTTGGCGTATTTGTCCGCGTAAAACGGCGCGATGCCATTTCTCGTCGAGCCGAAGCTTTGCGCGCCGAGTCTTATCTCCTCCAGCTCATCCAACAGCCGATGTACGGGAAGTACGATTTGGGCCCGCTCCGACAAGCGGATCGTCGGTCTGGCCACTCCGCGCTCCTCCAACCGCTCAAGCTCGGACAGCATGCGCTCGGCGTCCAGCGCGACTCCGGGACCGATGACATTAACGGTCTGCGGATGGAATACGCCGGAAGGAAGCATTCGCAGAGCAAACTTTCCATAATCGTTAATGATCGTGTGTCCGGCGTTGCTTCCTCCTTGATATCTGACCACGTAAGATGCCTTCTCCGCACAAAGATCGGTCATTTTCCCCTTGCCCTCGTCTCCCCAATTCGCTCCTACAATTGCCGTAACCGTCATTTTCCGCGGCCTCCACTTTTGTTTTCTCTGTACAAGGCTTATTATAGAGGCAGCATTATTATAATAATAATTGATATTCCTAATAACAGATATAAACGGAGATTATACCTATGGATATGAATACGGAATGGTATCGCGTTTTTTACCGAACTGCGCTTTGCGGCAGCTTGTCCAAGGCGGCGGAAACGCTGCACATTACTCAGCCGGCAGTCAGCCACACGATCAAGCAGCTTGAGCGTCAGCTCGGGACGCCCTTGTTCTTCCGCACGCCGAAAGGCGTTGTGCTGACCCATGAAGGAAAAGCGCTGTTTGCCTATGTCGAACAAGCGTTTCGAATGATGGAAGCCGGGGAGAAGAAGCTCGCGGAAATGCGCGACCTCGAAAGCGGGGAGATCCATATCGGAGCGAGCGACACGCTGTGCAAGCACTATCTGCTGCCCTACCTGAGAAAATATCGCGCAGCTTATCCTAAAGTGCGGATACACGTCACCAACCGGACTACCGACGAGACGCTCGGATTGCTGAAAAACGGCCACATCGATTTCGGACTCGTGAATCTTCCGGTCGACGACGACAAAATCGAGATCAGGGAAAGCTTGACCTTGCATGAATGTTTGATCGGGGACGTCGGCTTCTCGCCGGACGGAGGAAAATCTCTGACGCTTGCGGAGCTGCAAAACTATTCGCTTATTCTGCTGGAATACGGCGGCAGCATCCGGCGGTTCCTCGACCGGTATGCCTTGTCCCACGGGGTCGTATTGAATCCTGAGCTTGAGCTGGGCAGCATCGATCTGATCGTGCAATTCGTTCGCAACGGGTTCGGACTTGCCTTCGCGGCGCGGGAATTTATCGAGGAGGAATTGGCGTCCGGACAGATTGCCGAAATCCCGCTGCTCCCTCCTCCGCCGCCCCGACGGATCGGCATCGTAACGCTGAAGGGAACTCCGCTGTCCGCCGCTTCGAAGCGATTTATTTCGCTGCTTCCATATGAAAAGGCTGCTTCCAAGTCCGGCGGAACCTCAGCTCCGACCGATTAGACTTGAAAGCAGCCTTATCATATCCTATTCCGGCTTGCGAGAAACGTAAAACAATCTTTCCGATTCCATATTCGGGTTGTCCCATTTGAAATCGGCGACGCGATGCAGCAGCTCGAAGCCGGCTTGCTCCAGTTCCCTGGCAATCCAATCCGGATCATACGCCCTCTGCACATGGGACTCCTCGAAGCGGCTGTACAGCGCGCCTGTGCCCGGAGCCGTCGCGTCTTCGCGAATAAAAAACGTCAGCGAATGCTCAATCTCCATCCGCTCCTCGTCGTAGTCGCTCGTCCACAAGTACGCCACATCCGGCTCATCGTAGACGAACGGCTGCTCCTCCGCATACCGTTCCAGTTGACGCGGAGAATGAACGTCGAACAGGAACAGTCCGCCCGGCGCAAGCCCCTGGTAAGTCTGCCGAATCGTCGCCGAGACGTCCTCCGGCTCCGTCAGGTAGTTCAAACAGTCGCAGAAGCTGATAACCGCGTCCGCCGGATGGGGGAGCTCCCAATCTCGCATATCCTGCTGCAGCCAGCGAATCGTTCCGGGCTCATCCCGATAACCGCTGCGGCTTGGCGGCTCATCCCATTTGCTGCGGGCGACCGAGAGCATCTCCGCGGAAATGTCGATGGCGAATACGCTAAAGCCCGAGCGGGCAAGCGGAATCGACAGATTGCCCGTGCCGCAGCCAAGGTCGACGACCGTCTTAGGAATGCCGTAACGATCCCAGCATTTGCGAGCGAAGCTCAGCCAGTCGGAATACGGCATCTCCTCCATCAGACGGTCGTAGACCGCCGCGAATTGACGATAAGTGCGCATTGCTGCAACTCCAGTCCTTAAGTTAAAATTTCCGCTCGCCCGTTTAACTTGCTTAGGGCGTGTATGCATACTCCGAGGATAGTAGATTTTACCGAATATTCGTTCCATGCAAGGAACTTTTGTGAAGGCGTACCGAGGGTACGTCAAGCAAAAGTGACGCAGCAGGGGAGGTGAAAGATACCTCTGAGCGGGTTTGCATACACGCCCTAGTTGCCCGCATGCGAGAATTAGTCCTTGTTCTCATCCTCGGTCGAGCCGTCCGCGGACTTCAAGTGCGTCCAGTTGCCCTTCTGCTCAATGAGTCCATCCTTCATCAGCTTGCCAAGCGCCCGCTTAAAAGCAGACTTGCTAAGCTGAAAGCGCCGCTGAATATCCTCGGCATTCGTCTGGTCGGAGTAGGGCATCGCGCCGCCCGGACGCTCTTTCAGAAACGCCAAAATCCGGTCCGCATCCTCCAGCCGGCCGACTTCCTTCGTCGCCTTGACGCTGAGCGACACTCGTCCGTCTTCGCGGACTTGCGTGACGCGCGCGCGGAATTTCTGTCCGACGCGCAGCGGATGAATCATGGCGCTCTCGTTGATGTATCCGAGCGCCCCAAAGCCGATAACGCCTCCGTCGACAAGCGCGAAGACGCCGTCGCGGAACACGTCCGTCACCCAGCCTTCCTGCCACTCGTTTTTCCATGACGAAGGAGCGCGGAAGACGAGGGGCGCAAAATCGTCGATTTTGGCCAGGCGTGCCAGCATGCGCCCTTCTTTATCGTGTTTCATAACGACGAACAGCTCGTCTCCCGTCTGCGGCCAACTGTTTTTGCGCTCAACGGGAAACGACTTTACAGGAAGCAGAAGCTGCCGCCCAATGCCCATCTCCAGGAAAAAACCGAAGCTGGGATGGAAGTCGGCCACCTTCAGCCGGGCAAGCTCGCCCAGCCGGATCAACGGTTCGCGCAGCGTAGCGGTAATCCGTTCCTTATCGTCATGAAACAGAAACGCGTCGATCTCGTCCCCGACCTCCGGACGGTTCCCGACCGCCTCTCCATAAGGGAGCAGCACTTCCGGACCGTCTTCGGGCCCAAAGCCGAGAAACCAGCCGTACGGAGATACCTCTCTGCGAACGCGCAAGCTTTGCAACGTTCCGGCGGTCAGATTCATACGTTCTCCACTGCCTTCGCGTCGGACCAAAGACGCTCCAGATGATAGTACTCCCGCTCGTCGCGATGGAATACGTGAGCTACGACGTCCCCCATATCCACAAGCACCCAGCGTGCCGAATCCAAACCTTCAACGCGTACGCGATGACCGGTCATTTCCGCGTTTTTGCGAATTTCCGATGCAATCGACAGCACCTGCGTATCCGAGTTGCCGTGGCAAATCACGAAATAGTCCGCCACGAGGGAAATTCCTTGCAAATTCAAGGCGACAAGGTCGTGCGCCTTCTTCTCTTCCGCAGCGTGAACGACCGTCTTGAGTAATTGTTCCGAACTTACTGCCATGTCTCAGCCTCCGTTATTGTTTTGTTTCATTTGCATTATCAAATCGTTGCGCGCCAGAACGGTAAGCGGAAAAATCCGCTTGCCCCGCTCGACAAGTACGGCGATGGTGGAACCGAAAGCCGCTATAAGAGCTTCCTCCATACTATGTTCAGCCAGCTGGCGAATCCGTTCGACTCCGGGATAAATTCTTCCCGACTCGATGTAATCCGCCAAACAAACGATTTTGTCCAGCTTTGTCATGCCTTCGCGGCCCGAAGTATGGTAACGGATCGCGTCCAGCACTTCTTCGTCTTCGATACCGTGCTCGGTCTGAACCGCCCACGCGCCAACGTGCGCATGCCATAGCTCCTTGTCATTGTCCAGCAGCTCGGCGGACAAGCCATGCTCCCGAATGACAGCCTCCATTCGATCGATGGGCCATGCCTTGGAATAGTCGTGCAGCAATGCCGCCAGCTCCGCTTGCGCCGGGTCGCCGTCGTATCGCTCGGCCAGCTTGATCGCCGTCTCCACGACGCCAAGCGTATGCCGCCATCTTTTGTCCGGCATCTGCGCGCGGGTCGCTTCCTTGAGCTTGTCAAGATTCATATAAGCCATCCCTTTGAATATATTCGATCACCGGATCGGGCAGCATGTAACGAACGGATCGCCCTTCCCTAATTCTGCGGCGAATGTCGGTCGACGAAATGCCCAATAGCGGCATCGACGCCCGAACCAGCTTGCTTCGGATATATTCCGGCAGCAAGGCGTCGTCGCTTGGCTGATCCGGCCGCTCCAACCCGATGAAATCGACCGCTTCGGCCAATTCCTCGGCTCTGCGCCAATTGGGGAGATCGCGAATCATATCCGAGCCGACGATCCAGTGAAAATGCGCAGCCGGATATCTTCGCCGCAGTTCGGTAACGGTCTCGATCGTGTAAGAGGTCCCTTCCTTACGCAGCTCGATATCCTCGACGCGGAACGCGGGATTGTTCGCGAGCGCAGCTTCCAACATGTCGCGTCTGCGCGCTCCGTCCGTTCCCGGCTGGGGTTTGTGCGGCGGCACCAAGGTCGGAATAAACCAGACCTCGTCCAGACCCAACGCATCCCGCGCGGTCTCGGCCGCAAGCAGATGCCCGTTGTGGACCGGATCGAACGTGCCCCCCAGCAAACCGACCTTACGCATATCGTTCAGCCGCCTTCCTGGCTTCCTGTCCGTTACTTGGGAAGCACGATTTCTTTGTGGTCGACGGATTCCTTGTACAGGACGATCGTCTTGCCGATCACCTGCACCAGCTCGCAGCCGGATTTCTCGGCAAGCTCCGCGCCGATCTCGCGCGGGTCCTCGTCGTTGTTATTAAGCACAGACACCTTGATCAGCTCGCGCACTTCGATCGCTTCCTGAATGTGTCGAATCAGATTGTCGTTCGTGCCGCCCTTGCCGACCTGGAAGATCGGAGTAAGATGATGCGCGAGCGCGCGAAGATGACGTTTTTGTTTACCTGTCAGCATTTGGTTTCCCGCTTTCATTAAGATTACACGAACGAAGCCAGCACAACTTCGCGCATGGCCGCGATCGGCGCCGGTTTGCCGGTCCAATATTCGAAGGCATATGCGCCTTGGTATACAAACATGCCAAGACCGCCGTGAATGCGGCAGCCCCGCTCCTCCGCCCGACTGAGGAAAGCCGTTTTCAGCGGATTGTAGATCAGATCGCTGGCGACGGCTCTCGGCTTCAGCCATGCCGGATCGATCGGCAGCGCGTCCACGTTCGGCGACATGCCGACGGAAGTCGTGTTGACGACGACGTCCGCCTCCGCGACAACGCTTTGCAGCCCGTTCCCCGGAACCGCGGATATGCGCATTGCGGACGGGAACGATCCGGCCAGCTCCACCGCCTTCGCTTCGGTCCGATTCGCGACGACGATCGCCGCCGGTCCCTCTTGCGCGAGCGCCCACAGGATACCCCTGGCCGCTCCTCCCGCTCCGAGCACGACGATCGTTTTACCGGACAGATCGGGCTCGGCTTCCTCCTTCAGCGATCGGACGTAGCCGATTCCGTCGGTGTTGTAGCCGATCAGCCTGCCGTTCTCGTTGACAATCGTATTCACCGCGCCGATCGCTTGCGCGCCTTCGCTGATCTCGTCGAGGAACTGCATGACTTCGACTTTATGCGGGATTGTCACGTTTAAGCCCCGGAACCCGAGGCCGCGCACGCCCGCGATCGCCTGCTCGAGTCGCTCCGGCGTAACGTGAAAAGCGGCGTAAACGCCGTTGACCCCGGTTTCCCGGAAAGCGCGGTTTAACATGATCGGCGATTTCGAATGGCGAATCGGGTCGCCGATCACTCCGAACAGTGCGGTATGGCTATCCATCAATCGATAATTCCTCCTTGCCCGAGGCGGCGTTCCTGCCGTCCCGGGAATCCACCCTCTACAAAATGCTGTCGCGCAGCATCACTTTAATTCCCTTCGGAGCGTGCACGTCGACGACGGCCCCGGTTTTGCCATTGACTTGAATCCAGCCGAGTCCGGAAACGAATACGTCCTGCTCGACGTTCGGCGGAATGCGCAGCCGATGCCGGGTCCAGGTCGGGAACGAATCGAGATCCTCCCGGGAAGGCGGGGTTAGCATTTCTCCGCGGTGCTGAGCGTACAGCTCGTCGGCGCGTTCCAGCTTGGTCCTATGAATCGTCAGCCCCCCGGATACCTGCGCCGTGAAAGATTGACGCTCCCCTTCAATGAAATCGAATCGCGCCAACGCGCCGAAAAACAGCGTCTGACCGGGATTAAGCTGGTACGTCATCGGCTTAAGCGGCTTGTCCGGAAGCAGCGCGGCCAAATCCTTGCGCGGTATGATCTCCGACATGCGCCAATCGTAGACGATCCCCGGCGTGTCGACGATGCTCTTGCCGTCGTCCAGCGGAATGTGCACGGCATCGAGCGTTGTGCCCGGGTAGCGGGATACGGTCAGCTCCCGCTTCAAGTCGCTGTAGTCGGAGATCAGTCGGTTGATCAACGTGCTCTTGCCGACGTTGGTCGCGCCGACGACATAGACGTCACGGCCTTTGCGGTGGTCGTTGACCGCTTCAACGACGCGGTCAAACCCGATGTTGCGACGCGCGCTGCACAGCACGACGTCCGCCACCTTCAGCCCCTCCTCGCGGGCCTGCTTCTGAACCCAGTTGCGCAGCCGGTTCCAATTGGTCACCGGAGGCAGCAGGTCGATCTTGTTCACCACGAGCAGCACCGGATTGTGGCCGACAAAACGCTGCAAGCCGGAAATGAGACTGCCCTGGAAATCGAACAGGTCGACGATATGGACGACAAGGCTGTCCGTACCGGCGATACCGCCAAGCAGCTTCAGAAATTCGTCCTGATCGACGGTGACGGAGGATGCTTCATTATAATTTTTAATACGGAAGCAGCGCTGACATACAGCGCCTTCCTTGCTTAGCGAAGAGGCGGGAACGTAGCCCGGCTTCCTCTGGTCTTCGTTATGCAGCGTAATGCCGCAGCCTGCGCAGCGCGGAGGCCGATGCAGATCACTTGCCATGCTGAGGTCCTCCCTTGTCCGGCCATAGCCCTTTCTTACGCAGTCGGGCCAACGCGATCTTCTCGATGCGGCGATTGATCCGAGTCGCCCAGCCTTCTTCGGCAATCGCGATCGGCGACACCAGAATCGTATGCAAGCCCGCGCGTCTTCCGCCCAGCACATCCGTGAGCATCTGGTCGCCGATGACGACCGCCTGGTTCGCCGGCAGCCCCATCAACTGCAGAGCGCGTCTAAACGCCGCTCCCGCAGGCTTGCGGGCTGCAGGGATATACGGAATGCCCAGGGGCGCTGCAAACTTGCCGACGCGCGAATCGTTGTTGTTGGAAAGAATAACAACCTTAAATCCCCGCTCCTTGACCAGATCCAGCCAGCCGATCAGCTGCGGGGTCGCAAGCGGAGTTTTGGCGCTAACTAGCGTATTGTCAAGATCCGTAATAATGCCCCGGATTCCTTGGGCGTACAAATCATTCAGATCGATATCGTAGACGGCGGTCACGATCCGATCGGGAAGCAAACGCTTGAACATCTTGAATAATGGCTCCTGTCTGTGAACGGCTAATCTTCCTCAAAATATACCATACCCCATGCGGCCTTGCAAAAAGAACCTGCCTCGAAAGTCATAACCAAGATGACCGAGGCAGGCTCTTTATCGTTCTTGAATTCAGCCGACTACAGCGCTTTGCGAATTTTCTCCGAAACCTCGTTAAATTCGGCAAGCAATCGGCCATCCCCTTGATCGTGTCCGTATCTCGCCTGCTCGAACAGCTTCACCGCTCCTTCGAACTCTCCGTTTAACGACGGGAATTTGCGGCTCCAGCGGCCGAAGGTTTCGCGGATCGTCTCGTGAGATTCCCTACGCAGCCCTTGACGATGGAGGAAGATGAGCAAACGTTCCAATTCGCGCACGACCCGTTGATTCGGCGTCGCTCCGCGGTGGCGCAGAAGGTTCCATACTTTTCTCGTCCGGCGGCTCTTGACGACGAACACCGCCGCAGCGGCAAGCAGTAAAGCGCCCGCTGCGATTCCGGCAAGCAGCGGCCAATTGCTCTTGGCGACGACCTCTTCAGGCTCCACAGGCGTCGCATCTACAGGCGCGCTCGATTCGATCGGCTCCGGCGCTCCCGCCGCACGAGGCTGCGGAACCGAGAAGCCTGACGTCGGCTCGAACGGAATCCAGCCGTAGCCTTCGAAATACACCTCCGCCCACGAATGGGCGTCCGCATTTCGAACCGTATACGTCCCCTCCCCAAGCGGATCGGGCTCCACATCCGGTCCGCCTAAACGATTTCTTTCCTGCGCCGACTGGTCGTATCCGGCTGCATAGCCCTTTACCCATCTGGCCGGCAGCCCGATCGAGCGAGCCATAACGACAAATGAGGTCGAGAAGTAATCGCAATAGCCTTCCTGAATTTCGAACAGAAACGCATCGACAATGTCGCCGCCCGCCCGGTCGGATTGACGGGATAAATCCGGCGCGTTCGTATAAGGGTACGTTTGCTTCAAATATTGCTCCAGCTTCTTGGCGCGGTCGTAGTTGTTGGACTCTCCGCTCGTCTGCTCCGCGGCCAGATCGCGAACCCGCTGCGGCAGGTCGTCGGGCAGCTGCAAATACGGCTTCAAGTCCAAGCTGCTCGGCGCGGACGCATCCAGATTGCGGAGCGCGTCCTCGTCCAGCACCGCGACTTCGGACACGACCGAATACGTCTGTACGCGCGACGTTTTGTCCCAGCGCAGCTCCCAATCGCGCGAATCCCATTTGAGACCGGCATTGTTGTCGCTCTTGAGCGCGGTTACCGCTGCGGCCGATCCTGCAACGAACAAAACCGGCAGTTTGTCCCGGCGTTCGATCTTTACGGTCTGAACCACTTTGACCGTCTCCATGCCCTCGGCGCGCGGCGGATCGAGTTCGTAGTTGGAAACTCCATTTCCGATTTGCGCTTTGACCAGTTTGGGATTTTTGACATCCTCCCAGCCTTTGCCCGTATATACCGCTTTGCTCTCGCCGCGCCAATAGCTGCGTTGGGAGGTCGTCACGGTCATCACCGGAGAGTAGTCGAACTGGAACCCTCCGCCGATTTTACGGTCATCCCGACTATAGCCGGACAAGGAGGAGCCGCTGTTCCCCGACGCGTTCGTTCGCTGCACTCCCCCTTCTCCGGAGAAGGACGGAACTTCACGCCCTTGGGCTTCCGTCCAAATCGTATAAGGGTCCTCCAGAAGAATCGGCGCCCTCGGCATAATAATGCCGCTGACCAATACGGTCGCAATGACCAGAACGGCCGGAAACGCGATATCGAACGGCCGCTCGGCCATCGCCTCCCAGCTGTCGGGGTGACGCAGCTGAAGCTGCCTGAGATGGAGCACGACTAACCAGGCCAGCCCTGCCGTTACAATCCACGCGATGTTGCTCCATAGCTCCAGAGGGAAGAACGAATCGACGATTGCCATCGTCGTAATGGACAGCACGATGACCGTGACCGCTCCGATTCTTCGGGAGCCTAGCCAAGCCAATACATGAACCGCCAGCAGCACTCCGATGGACAATTCGAAGAACGGATGGAACTGAGCAAGATGGAACGAAAAGAAATCGCTGACTTGCTCTCCTGCCTTCCAGCTTACCGGCCATCCCGCCCAGACGATCGGCATTTTCCATAAAACCATGCCGACGGCGGCTGCGAGCTGAACGGTCAACCTGACCCACAACAGGCGGGTAAACAGCAATTCCGTAACCGCCGTAACGGCCAGCATGCCGTAAATAATCGAGTAAGTTTCCTCCCACCAATAATTCGAGAAAACTTGAATCAACTGAATCACGATGATAAGAGCCAAAAGACGGTGAAACCGCTCCAGCACGAGCTGTCTCCAAAACCTTCCCGACCCTAGAAGCTGTTTCAAGCCGATACACCCCCCAGAGCAAGGGGCAGCTTGTCCAGCTCGTCCACGGAAATAAACTCCCACTGCTTGGACTGACATAAAAGCTCCCAATTGCGAACTTTGGCGGCAGCCTCAGCGGGCATGCGCTTGTGGCCGATATGGATAATGCTCGGCACCATTCTCTTGCCTTCAAGCGCGCTCATCGCCGCCGACAATTGCTCGTCTGCCGTTGCTCCGATCACGACAATGTGAACGCCAGGCTCGTATCGTTCCGCCACCTGGCATAACAATTGCCCGATCGGTAAGCTGCCGTCCGCTTCAACGTCGACCAAATGCCCGAACACCTCGTCTTTGGATACCGGCGCCCGCCCTTCTCCGTACCAGCATTCCGTCTGCCCCGCCGATACGAAGCCGATCGGCATGCCGCGCGCTATCGTCAGCTCCAACAGCGAGGCGGCCACCGATACGGCCAGCTCGAACTGTTCCGCATTCGGATAGCTGCGGCTGTTCCGGTCCAGTACGAAAACGACCCGAGGCAACGCCTCTCTCTCGAATTCCTTCGATTTCCATTGCCCCGTCTTCGCCGTCGCGTTCCAGTGAATGCGCGACAGCCGATCTCCGTGAATGTATTCTCTGACCCCGTCGATCTGGGTCGTTTCTCTTGCCCACAGAGAGGTGAACGTATGATGGAACACTCCCCGCTGCGAACGGCGGAACAGCCGCCAATCCCTCAATGGAACGGTGCGGGGGAGAACCTGCACGTACATCGGCTGGTGAAACGAACCGCGATGCTCGAACAGCCCGAAAATATCGCGCGTCGAGCACCCGGTGTGCTGAAAATGATAACGGCCTCGGCGCAGCGGGGCGGTCTCGAATTGAACCTCTCCCCGTCGCTTGTAATCCGGCACAAAGGACATCTCGTACAGTTGAGCGTCGCCTCCGGTCGTGCGCACCAGCTTCTCCCGAACGATGACGTACGGGAGCGGCCAGAATCCCGGAATTTGCATGCGGAGTTTAACCTGCAGACGCATGCCCGCTGTCAACAAGGCGGATTGCCCGTCTCCGGTTTCAGTCAGCCTTAGGCCCTGCACTCCGCCTATGCCGCTCCATCGCCCGAGCATTAAGTACGCGCAGAGCGCGTTCAAAATGACAAAAAGCATAAGCGACGTTTTGCCGCCTTGAAAGAGCAGGTAACAAAGAGAGGTGACGTATAAAACCGCGCTCAGCCACCACACGCGGGGCAGATGCAAGCGCGCCATGATCAGCGCTCCATCCCGACAGGCACGGGCAGCAAGCGCAGCACGTCTTGCAGCACTTGAGCGGTCGTGACGCCCTGCATGCGCGCCTCCGAACGCAGGTGAACCCGGTGGCCCAGTACAAGTGGGGCCATCGCCTTCACATCGTCCGGAAGGACGAACGCCCGATGGTTCAGGAACGCATAAGCTTTAGCCGCGCTCGTCAGCGCGACGGCCGCGCGCGGGCTGGCGCCGAGCAGCACGGAAGAGTGCTGGCGCGTGCCTCGAATAAAGGCGATCAGGTAATCGGCGACCGTCGACTCCAGATGGATTCGCTCAGCCAGCTTCTGCATGCGGGCGATGTCCTCGACCGTTGCCACCGCTTGAAGAGATTCCGCCGCCCGACTGGCCCCAGGCTCCATTACAAGTCTTTTCTCGGAGGCTTCGTCCGGATAACCTAGCTTGATTTTCATTAGAAAACGATCTAATTGCGCTTCGGGCAAACTGTAAGTTCCCTCGAATTCGATCGGGTTTTGCGTAGCAAACAGCATAAACGGATGGGGAAGGCTGTAGGTCTCCCCGTCGACGGATACCCGCTTCTCTTCCATCGCTTCCAGCAAAGCGGATTGGGTTTTCGTCGTGGCGCGGTTGATCTCGTCGGCTAGCAGCAGGTTTGCCATAACCGGACCGGGCCTGAACACGAATTGCTCTTGCTTCGGATGATAGATCGAAACGCCGGTAATATCGGTAGGCAATAAGTCCGGGTTACATTGAATTCGATGAAAAATGCCGCCGATCGACAAGGCCAACGCCTTAACCATCTGCGTTTTGCCGGTTCCCGGCACATCCTCGATCAGCACGTGCCCTCCCGCGAGCAGCGCCGTCAACATGAAAGCGATTTCGTCCTTTTTTCCATAAATACAAGATTCCATATTCTGTTTAATTTTATCGAGTAGTTGCATCGCGCCATGGTGATCCATTTCTCGCTCCTCCTATGGATTCTACTTTGATGAGGTTGTGAACTTTGATGTTTTTTTAGGGTCATTTCTCATTATACCGGAATTTGGATAGCATCGTAAATTTTAGTTTCTTCCAAAAATGCATATAAAAACAGCCAAACCCGAATCGGGTCTGGCTGCTGTGAAACATAATCGATGTTAAAGGGGCAAGGGGATGTCCCCGCTCTTCGTTTCAGCCCTTAGGCTTGACAACCAATGCAGCGAGAAAAGAAAACACGATGGCGGCCGATATGCCTGCGCTTGTCACGCTGAAAATCCCGGTAATGACGCCAATCCAGCCGACCTCCTGCAGCTCGGTCAATGCGCCGTGAACCAGCGCGTTGCCGAAGCTCGTGATCGGTACGGTGGCTCCCGCTCCGGCGAAATCCACGAGCGGATCGTACCAGCCTACCGCGTCCAGCACAGCGCCCGTCACGACGAGAAGCGACATCGTATGCGCAGGGGTCAGCTTCACGATGTCGAACAGCAGCTGGCCAACGACGCAGATCGCTCCTCCGACCACGAACGCCCACACGTAAGTCATCATCCGTTTGCACCTCCTTGTCCCGGATTGGCGGCTTCTATGGCGACGGCATGCGCGACGCAGGGAATGCTCTCCCCTTGCTGGTAGGACAGCGGGCTGAGCAGCGCTCCCGTAGCGACGACAAGAACCCGTTTCAGATCTCCGCTGCCGATTCGCTTGAGCAAATGCCCGTACGTGACGACGGCAGAGCAAGCGCAGCCGCTGCCGCCCGCTTGCACCTTCTGCTTCTCCACGTCGAAGATCATCAGCCCGCAATCGTTAAATTTCGTCCGCTCCATCGGAACCCCGTTTCGCTGCAGCATTTCGCTGGCGAGCGGATGCCCGACGCCGGCCAAATCGCCGGTGACGATCAGATCGTAGTAGCCGGGCTCCCGCCCCGTCTCTTGAAAATGCCCCTGAATCGTATCGACGGCGGCCGGCGCCATTGCCGCTCCCATATTAAACGGATCTTTAATGCCCAGATCCATAATTTTGCCGATTGTGGCGGCCGTGATCACCGGCCCGTTCCCGCTGCGGCCTATGACGGCCGCTCCCGCCCCGGTTACGGTGTATTGCGCGGTCGGCGGCTTCTGCGAGCCGTATTCCGTAGGATACCGGAACTGCTTCTCGACTGTGCAGTTGTGGCTGCACGTTCCCGCCATGGCATAATCCGCGGCGCCGGAGCTGACGAGCAGCGACGCGACGGCGAGCGATTCCATCGAAGTGGAGCAGGCCCCGAAGACGCCGAGATACGGCGCTTCCAGCTGTCTGACCGCGAACGTCGTGCTGATGATCTGGTTCATCAAGTCTCCGCCCACGAAGAAATTCAGCTTGTCCTTCGAGAGCTTGGCATGCTGCAGCGCGATGTCCGTCGCCTGCTCCATAAGCACTTTCTCTGACTTCTCCCAAGTCGGCTGACCGATCTCCAGATCGGGATGAACGAGATCGAAATCGGCGGCCAGCGGTCCCTGACCTTCATCCGGGCCGACGACGGTTCCTGTGGCGATAATGACGGGCGGCTGTTCGAACACCCATGAGCGTCTACCCTGTAATATCATGCCACGCCCCGATTCCGAACACCCAATACACGATGCCTACGACGAATGCGGCTACGACGCCGAACACGATGACCGAACCGGCCAGCTTGAACATATTGGCGCCTACGCCGAGCACAAGCCCTTCCGCGCGGTGCTCGATCGCCGCCGAGCACATCGAGTTGGCGAATCCCGTAACGGGAACGGCGCTGCCCGCGCCCGCCCATTGCGCGATTTTATCGTATACGCCAATGCTTGTCAGAATGACGGACAGCAAAATCATGACCGCTACGGTCGGATTGCCGGCATCCCTGGACGACATGTGGAACACAGTAATGAAAAATTGAGTGACCCCTTGGCCGATCGTGCAGATGATTCCTCCTACCAGAAATGCTTTCAGGCAGTTGGTCCATACGGACCGGGATGGCTCGCGCACCTTGGCAAAGGCTTGATATTCCTTAGACGACATCGACACGGGTTTGTAAGCTCCGGAGCCTCGTCCGGCGCCTTTCACTGCCATTCGTAACACCTCCATCTATAATCAGTCGCGACTGCGTTCGTCTCGTTCATTATTTCCCATTGCGGGTCCATGTCATTCGACAAACTGACTTTAATCCGGTAGAACAGGCACGGTTGGGCGGCTACCCACATACAATGATAATGCTTCTTTTTCCGCGAGCGATCCCACTTTCGGAGGTGGTCTTCCCGTGCCCGATTTAATGACATCCATTGCTTTGTTTCTGAAACAGCTTTCCCTGCTCGTCTCTTACGTCAAAAATAACGCGTTCCCGCAGCCGCTGACCGACGATGAAGAGGCGCTGCACTTGAGGCGGTTGGCCGAAGGGGATCCCGTGTCCCGCAACCTGCTGATCGAACATAATTTGCGGCTGGTCGCGCACATCGTCAAGAAATTCGACAACACCGGAGAGGATTTGGAGGATTTGATCTCGATCGGAACGATCGGCCTGATCAAAGCGATCGAGAGCTTCCAGCCGAACAAAGGAACGAAGCTCGCGACGTTCGCGGCCCGCTGTATCGAGAACGAGATACTTATGCATTTGCGATCGTTGAAAAAAACGAGGAAAGACGTTTCCCTGCACGACCCGATCGGAACGGATAAGGAAGGCAACGAAATTACGCTCCAAGATATTCTCGGCACAGAGCCCGACGAAGTCGTCGACAAGGTTGAATTGAAAATCGAGAAAAGCAAAATTTACCGCAATCTCGACATTCTGGACGACCGGGAGCAGGAGGTCATTCGCGGCCGGTTCGGGCTGGACGGCGGCGGCGACGAGCGAACCCAAAGAGAGATTGCCCGCGAGCTGGGCATTAGCAGAAGCTACGTATCGAGGATAGAAAAGCGCGCGCTCATGAAGCTGTACCATGAATTCTATAAGGCAAAGCGTTAAAGTTGGCCTTCAAATTCGCAAAGGACGACAAAAGACGGTATCCCGGTCAATCGATTGGGGTACCGTCTTTTTGTCGTTCAGCAATTCCGCTTCAGGGCTGCGCCCGCATCCTGGGCCAGATCCTCGGCAAGCCCGACATCGCCCACCATCCGTGCGAGACTGGCGATAATTTTAGCCGACTCGATTCTCCAAATTCCTTCGATCGTACGGTGAACGGAAGCTTGCTTCACGACCCCGGCTTCCTTGTGATTTTTTGGAATAGATAAACCTGATTCTGCTCCATCCGATCGAACTGTTGAAGAAGGCAGCTACATACGAAAAAGAGCCCTCGCTCCCGGGGACTCTTCGTTGCAATTTGCTCCTATCTCTATACTGCGTACTAGCGGTCGCTCCTTGCCCTCGCTTGCTCCTCCTCAAGCTGCTTCAATATCTCATTCACTTCATCCGGCGTAAAAATTCCCTCGTCATTCGCATCCGGCGTGACTCGATCATGATCTGCTGGCAGCATGAAATTCCTCTCCCCCGACCGATTCTTTAAGAATCTTGACTTCTAAATTCCTATATCTATTGTACTAGTCGGCTCTCAACAGATTCTGAACAAATTAAAAACAAATAACGCCGGTTCGAATGAACCGGCGCCATTACAACAAAACGAGGGCATCGCGCGATAGGTCTTACAGTCCGAAATCCGAAGGGTTCAGGTTCACCGCACGGCAAATTTCGCGGACGACGTTCTTCTCCTGCTCGTCGAAGTCTCCGTCGGCGGCGCCGATCGCGCAGCACACGCTGACGACGATGCGGGCGATATCCGGCTTGTCCTTGAACTTGATAATCGGCTTCATCGCCTCAGCTTTGCCGATCATCCCGTCGAAGTCGAAGTTGCCCGTGTAGAAATTGAATCTTTCGATCACTTTGGGCGTTTCAAACACTTTAAGCTCTTCGTTATGTTGAATGTAGCCGATCATTTTTTGCTTTTCCGCAGCGCTGATCTGACCGTCGGCCGCGGCGACGATCGCGCAGCCAGCTACGACAGCGTCCATAAAGTCCTTGTTTTTGAATTTGGTTACTTGGTCCTTCAGGCCTTGCTTCATAGAAGCCAATCTCTGGGCAAACGTGCTCATCGCAATGATCCTCCCGATTGATATCGATTAATTAAATGGATAAGCTTATTGTACCTTAACGCCATCGTTCGATCAAATTCGACTTCCTATCGCTCTCGTCGCGAATTTTTTTACCACACTGACAAATGGCCCAAGGAAGTCTATAATAACAGAGGTACGAAATTCATCTTCGGAACATTCTAGAGGTGCATGAAGTGGTTATTATCGTCTACGACCTGGAAATGACAGTGCGGCGCAAAAAAGGGCAAATCGCCGAAATTATAGAGATCGGAGCGGCCAAAGTCGGAACGGTCGACGGACAGCCTCAGATCGTCGATACGTTTCAAGCGTTTGTTAAACCTACCGTCGTCCCACAGTTGTCCCCTGATACGACCGAATTCACAGGCATCTCGCAGGAGAACGTCGACGGTGCAGAGGCTTTGCCGCAGGTAGCTCGGGAGTTTATCGAATGGATGGGACAGGAGGAATACTTCCTCTGCGCGTGGGGACCGGACGATCAGCGCCAGCTTATCCAAGAATGCCGCCGGCATCAGATGTCGACGGACTGGATCGTCAACCATAACAATTTGCAGAAAATGCTGTCCAAAGTATATAAGCTTGAGAAACACCAGCAGATGGGTCTGAAGCCTGCGCTTGAAATGCTGGAAATCCCGTTCAGCGGCTCTCATCATCGCGCGATGGACGATGCGGTCAATACGGCACATATTCTCGTCAAGCTTTACGACAAGTTCCAGTTCCGCCGCAACAAGCCGAGCGACGAGACGAAATTCGAGAGCGAAGTCGTCTATAAAACCGAACATTACGAAAATTTGCCATTCGCGGGACTCGCCAACCTGTTCACCGATCCGGCCAAATGAAGAGCGATTCCGAGTCGTCTTAAGGACGCGGGGGGATCGCTCTTCCCTGCCTATCGACGGCTTTTGCGCCGCAACCCGTTCTGGTCAAGCTGTCGGCTTGTGTGATAGAATCAAGGATAGACATTCCGGTTAATCCGAAAGAGAGGGAATACTGTTGGCTAACAAAAAAATGCGCTCAGACATGATCACCAAAGGTTTCGACCGCGCTCCGCACCGCAGTTTGCTTCGGGCAGCCGGCGTTAAGGAAGAGGATTTCGGCAAACCGTTTATTGCCGTCTGCAATTCTTATATCGATATCGTACCCGGTCACGTTCACCTGCAGGAATTCGGCAAAATCGTTAAGGAAGCCATTCGTGAAGCGGGCGGCGTGCCGTTCGAATTCAATACGATCGGCGTCGACGACGGCATCGCCATGGGTCACATCGGCATGCGCTACTCCCTTGCCAGCCGCGAGATTATCGCCGACTCGGTCGAGACGGTCGTTAACGCGCACTGGTTCGACGGCATGGTTTGTATCCCGAACTGCGACAAAATTACGCCGGGAATGATGATGGCTGCGCTGCGCGTCAACATTCCGACGATCTTCGTCAGCGGCGGACCGATGAAAGCCGGACGCACGAGCGACGGCCGCGCCATCTCCCTGACGTCGGTATTCGAAGGCGTCGGCGCCTACATGACCGGCAAAATTGACGAGAAAAGCTTGACCGAGCTTGAACAATACGGCTGTCCGACTTGCGGCTCCTGCTCCGGCATGTTCACCGCCAACTCGATGAACTGTCTGGCGGAGGTGCTTGGCCTTGCCCTTCCGGGCAACGGTACGATTCTTGCCGTCGCTCCAGAGCGTCGCGAGTTCGTCAAGCAGTCGGCAACGCAGCTCATGGAACTGATCAAACAAGATATTAAACCGCGCGACATCGTCACGCTCGATTCGATCGACAATGCGTTTGCGCTCGACATGGCGATGGGCGGTTCGACGAACACGGTATTGCACACGCTGGCTCTCGCTCACGAAGCCGGCATCGATTACCCAATCGAGCGCATCAACGAAGTGGCCAAGCGCGTTCCCTATTTGTCCAAGCTCGCTCCCGCTTCCGACCACCATATCGAAGACCTGCACAATGCGGGCGGCGTAAGCGCGATTATTAACGAGCTCTTCAAAAAAGAAGGCGCGTTGCAAGGCGATGTGCTGACCGTCTCGGCCAAAACGCTGCGAGAGAACGTCGCAGGCGCGGAAATTACCGATCACTCGGTTATTCGTCCGATCGACGACCCGCACACCAAAGAAGGCGGATTGTCCGTTCTGTTCGGCAACTTGGCGCCGGGCGGCTCGATTATCAAAGTCGGCGCAGTAGACAAATCGGTCGGCGGCTATCACCGCGGACCTGCCATCTGCTTCGATTCGCAGGAAGAAGTATTGAAAGGTCTTGCCGAAGGCAAGGTCAAGGAAGGACATGTCGTCGTCATCCGCTACGAAGGGCCTAAAGGCGGCCCGGGCATGCCGGAAATGCTTGCTCCGACTTCCCAGATCGTCGGCATGGGACTCGGAACGAAAGTCGGTCTCATCACCGACGGACGATTCTCCGGCGCATCGCGCGGCATCGCTATCGGCCATATCTCCCCGGAAGCGGCAGAGGGCGGTCCGATTGCCTTCGTTCATGACGGAGACATTATCGAGCTGGACATGAACAACCGCACCATCACGCTGGAAGTGAGCGACGAAGAGCTCGAACGCCGCCGTTCCGAATGGAAAGGCTTTGAGCCGAAAATCAAGCGCGGCTACCTGGCTCGCTATTCCGCAATGGTTACCAATGCTAGCCAAGGCGGCGTCATGAAACTATAATATTTGCAGCAAGAGGCTGTCCCATAAGTAAAAAAGTCGTACAAAAAGATAATCGATAGAGAATGTTATCGTGCATATATCTCCTTCCGATGCTATACGATCCTGAAACCTGAATGGGTAAACCCGTTAAGAGGTGATTTCAGGACCGTATGAGGCAGTCTCCAGGAGATATATGCACTTTTTTCTTGATCGATTATCTTGCACAACCTTACTTGTGGGACAGCCCCCCATCCGAAAGGCGGGTTGGATCAACCGTATAGGCAACACATTTTTATACTCCTGCAAAAAAAGGCTCCCCTCCAATCACCTCACGATGACTGAAAGAAAGCCTTTTTTATTAATTAGGATTATAGATTACACCAGCTTGCCCACCGTCGTCTCATCGAACGGTCCAGAGGATTCTTCCGATAACTCAGGTTCCGCTGCCCGCTTGCCGACGGACGTGTCGCTCGTCTTGGCGGCGGCGCGCTCCCGTCCGACGCGGCGAACCTTCTTCGACTCGTCTGCCCATCTCAGCAGCGTATCCCGCTCCATGATCAACATCCGAGGATTCAAGGATTCGCTATGCTCGCGCACCCGTTCGTTGCCGGCAGGGTGAACGACCCTAATCATAAACCGCAAATAAAGGTTTGTCGACCACGCGAATAGTCCATTGGGCAGATCGAACATTTCGAAGCCCAAGCTCTCGCCTCCGCGGTGAATCATCGATACTCCATAAAGCGCCTTAACCTCGTCGCCTTTCGGGATGACAGCCAGCTCCCTAGCCATATCCGGCAGCACCTTTTCGATCTCGCGAATGATTCTGATCGCTATCTGCAGCGATGACTTCGACTTCATCCCGGCCTCGACAAGCATGCGGTTTTCGAAATGGATTTCCATGATCAGGTCTCCCGGCTTAAGCTCCCTGCCGTTCTGCAGCTTAAGCTCATAACCCGAATACTTGCGAATGCGATAATTGAAAAATCCGGCGCTGCCGATAGGACGAAGTCTGAATACGACGTGAAACAGCTTCTCCCATAGCATCCACAAGCCAATGACCAGCTTCTTGAACGGGCCGACGGAGGCTTTCCGTTCCGCGCTTGCTCCCTCGGCAGCTCGACCTGCCTTTCTCTTCTTCGTAGCCCGCTCTGTCACCTCGATCATCTCGTCGATTCCGATAAAACGATAGCCCAGCTTCTCTCCATCGTTCAAAATTCTCTCCACCGCAGCAAGTGTATTCTCGGGCGCATCCCGGTCCGCGCCGAACGTGCTTCCGCAATCATGAAGCAGGAACACCTGCCCGGGCTTAAGCTTCCTCTTCATTCGGCGATACAACCTGTCTGCTCCGATCCGTTTCTTCCAGTCCCCGAACAACGACGTCCAGAGCACAATCTGAAGATGTCCGAGCCGGGCGTAATCGAACACGTTGACGATTCCCCACGGCGGACGATAGTACATCGGCTTCTTTCCGGTAATCCGCTCAATCACGTCCGACGTCTGACGGATTTGCCGCTTTACCGTGCCTGGGCGCATAAACCAGTTCATATGATGGACGTAGTTGTGTATGCCCAGAATATGTCCTTCTTCGTGTATTCTCGCCACGATGTCCGGATACTTCTCCGCATTTTCCCCGACAACGAAAAAAGTCCCCTTTGCTCCGTGTTGCTTCAACAGATCAAGCAGCTTAGGCGTATATTCGGGATCAGGGCCGTCGTCGAACGTCAAGGAAATCCCGTCGGACGATTTCCCGTTCATAAACACTCTGTAGCCGAAAATCCGGCTGATCAACGCCGGCAAAAAAGCATAAAAAGTCAAAAAATAAAAACCGATCCAGAGGATGATTTCCATGCCTTCCCCACCATCTTGATTGCCATATTAGTTGTGCGCGCGGTTGTTAGCCCACCATATATTTTAACATATGCTCAGACAAAATAGGCATGCCAGTATGCATCTTTTTTGTTATCGTGTACAATAAACAATAAATGGATCGGCCAAGCTGCCCATAACGAATCGGTAAAGGAAGGCTGACAGATGCTATCGCTGTACCAAAAATACTGGAGAACCGCTTTCGATCTAGGTGTAGTCGCGCTCACCGTATGGCTGACGATGTACATATTCAGCTACCTATACAATCTTGCGACGCCTGTATTTCTCTCCTTTCTCATCTTCTGGATCATCGAACCGCTTGCAAAACGGCTTAACCGCATCGGGCTCCCGAAATCGATCGCCACCGGCATCAGCATGTTGTTTTTTACGCTGATCATCCTTGCCGTTTTCTTCGGGCTCGGATATATATTTACGCTTCAGCTTACACAGCTCGCGGACGATTTGCCGAAATATCAGAAGCTGCTTCAAGGCCAGGTCAGCTCCATCGCGGAACGGCTGCAGAACGAAGCCGAGGCGCTGCCGCCGGATATCGCTAAAAGGCTAAGCGATGCGGCCGCCTACGTGACCGATCTGGGAGCGAATTGGGCCGGCAAATTTCTGAAATGGCTCGTCGGCTTCCTTAGCTCTTTCTCCTCGTTTATTTTGAACATTTCGATCGCTATCGTCCTTGCTTATTTCCTCAGCTTGGAGATCGAAAGCTGGAAGAAGGTTTCGGCGGACAGAGCGCCCAAAACGTTAAAAGTGGCGTTTGAGTTTCTGCGCAACAACGTGTTCAAGGGCATCGGCGCGTATCTGAAAGCGCAAGGAAAGCTGATCAGCATTACGTTCCTCGTCATTTTCGTCACATTGCTGGCGCTCGGCGTGAACAATGCGTTTTCCATCGCTTTGCTCGCGGGCATTTTCGACGTGCTCCCGCTGCTGGGCGTCAATACGCTGTTCATTCCATGGATCGCTTATCTGTTCATTGTCGGCGACACAACGCTGGCCATCTGCCTTACCGTACTGCTGCTCGTCGTAATGCTGACCCGGCAATTTCTGGAACCGAGAATTACCGGTCAGACCGTCGGAGTGTCGGCCTTTACGATGCTTGCCTTCATGATGATTTCCTTATCTCTGTTTGGCGTCGCGGGCTTGATCCTGGCTCCGATTCTGATGATCTTGCTTAAAGCTCTATACGATCAAGGCTACTTTCAACGCTGGATTCGGCTTCCCAGAGACGAGTTCAATGTTTCGCCGCTTGCGCCGCAGCCTGCTGCCGATGAAGCTCCAAGCGCCGAAGCCCGTCCATAACGTTGCCGAATACTGTCGCGCCGCGGTTGCGCAGGCCTGCCGGCTGATCCTCGATCAGCACGGCGACTGCGTACCGCGGTTTTTGGCCTACGGGACCGTATCCGACGAACCAATGATCGTTTCTCCCCTTCTGCTTGCCCGCAAGCTCGGCCGTGCCCGATTTGCCGGACAACGGCCATGCGGCTCCCCTCAGAGCGCTTGCAGCCGTTCCCTCCCGTACGACCGCAAGCATGCCTCTGCGCAGTGCTGCAGCCGTCTCCGGCTCGATTCCTCCGTACTTCGAAGGCGCGGTTTGCACGCCTAGCGAAGCCATCAGTCCCCCGTCCGCATAACGTACCTCCTTCACCAGCCTTGGAGCAAATGCTCGGCCGTCGTTCAGAATCGTCACGATCATATTCGCCGCCTGCAGGGGAGTAACCCTCACGTCCCGCTGACCGATGCCCGTTCCCGTCCTCGCTCCTCCATCCTTCGCAATTTGCTTGCTTAAGAACACCGATCCGGCTTCTTCTTCATCCAGCAGCCGTAGAGGTGCGCCATCGGCAAAACGGTCGGTATGCCAGCCGATTTGTCTGGCAAAGCCCAACCTTTCCGCCGTAATTTGCAGCCAAGCCGGGTCCAGCCGCTCCGCCAGCGTCGCAAAAGCGACATTGCATGACTGCGCATAGGCTTGCTCAAGCGTCAGTCGGCCGTGTCCGCCTTTTTTCCAGCACTTGAGCCCGTATTTCCCGTAATGGCCGTTGCAGATGAATGTTTCTTGCCATCCCGTCACTCCTGCTTCAAGCGCCGCTGCCAGCGTCACCGTCTTGAACACGGAGCCCGGCGGCACGGCGGTGACTGCGTGATTGCGCTCATCCGTACCGTTGGCGCCAATATGATACGGGTCCAGCTGCGGAAGAGACACCATGGCGAGAATGTCGGCATTTGCAGCATCCAGTACGACTATCGCGCCTTTGCCGATTCCGTATTCTTTCATTGCAGATTCGGCTATGCGCTGAACGTCCAAATCCAGCGTAGTCGTAACCTGCAATGGAAAATGAGGATTGTCGTCGACGTTCAGGCGCAAGCCTAATCCATCCAACGGTCTTCTCGCGGCATCCGTTACCTGCTTTACCGTTGTCTCCGCTCTTCCTTGCAGCAGGCGGTCCAACGATTGTTCAAGCCCGGATCCGCCGAGGGGCGCCGTCAGCTTCATTCTTTTCTTGGCAATTTGGTCCCTGTACAGCTGCAACGCGTGCTCGGGATGCTGTGAGATATATCCGATCGCATGAAGAGGCGTTATCCCTGAAGGGTATCGATTCGAGTAAGGCAAAACGGCAACGCCAAGCAGATGCGCCCGTTCCACCAGATGAATCTGCTTCGAAGTCAAATCGACGGCTTGTCCAGTGCCTGGAATCCGCCAGACGGCAGGCTCTCGCAGCCGGCTCCACCAATCTGTCAGCTCAGCCGGCTCAATGCCCAAGCTGGATGCCAGCTCGCGAATGTCCCGCTCGGCCCCTCTCGGCCGTCCGTTGTTCGGAAATGCCGCCAGACTTTGTACTGTATTGCCTGTCAGCAACCGCCCTCGGCGATCGCGAAACTGTCCCCGCCCGCTGTCAAGAAGCAGCGCGTCGGAATGCTGAAGAACGGCGTTGGCCTTCAGAGAGCCGCTTGCTCCTCTCGACTCTCCGCCCCATATTTGCAGCCATGCCAATCTCGCCCCCAGCACGCCGAACAGCGCCGCCAGCAGCACAAGCATCTGAAAAGCTCTTACGGCGATTTCCCGTCTCATCGCATTTGCCCCTTCTCTTTTTCTCCTTTCCCTAGCATTGCCATAATCGATATAGGTTGAACCCCACTCTAACGCGAAAAAAGCCCCCTCCCCATAAGCGGGAGAAGGCTTCTTTCAATGTGACTTAGGATACGGTAAACCGGCTTAGCGATTCGCGCAGCTTGCCCGATACCGCCTCCAGATTGCTCGACAGTTGCACCAAACCGTCGCTGATGCTTAACTGCTCGTTGCTCAAGGAAGCAACTTCCTCGGAAGTAGCCGAGGCTTCTTCGGCAACCGCGCTGACATTGCTCATAGCAAGCGCAAGCGTACTCTGCGCGCCTTCGAGCTGACGTACGGAATCGGTAGCTGAAGAAAGTCTGTTGATAAAACCGCTCATATTGTCCTGAACCGTCACGAAAATCTGATTGGCTTCGCGAACCGAATCGATCTGCTCCTGGAAGATCGGATACGCTTCGGACAATACGCTGACCGTTTCTTCAATCTCGCTGGAAATCTTTTCGACAATTCCGCCGACAACGCTGATCGATTCGCGAGACTGATCGGCAAGCTTGCGAATTTCGTCGGCAACGACCATGAAGCCTTTGCCCGCCGCTCCGGCACGAGCCGCTTCAATCGTCGCATTCAAGGACAAAATATTCGTCTGCTTCGTAATATTGCCTAGCACATCGAGAATTTTGCGAATTGAACCGGTGCTTTCCTGCAGCTTATCGACCTTCTCGACCATCGAACGAGTCATTTCTTCCGTCTGTCCCGTCTTCTGAATCAAATTGTCCATGTAGACTGAACCCGTACGGCCTGCTTCCTCTACTTCGTTAGCCGACTGCCCCATCTCGACGTTGGAATCGATGACGGATTGAACTTGCGTGCCGATCTGAACGGTCAAATCCGAGCCCTTCTCCGCTTCCACCGCAAGATTCGTCGCGCCGTTGGCGATCTCTTCGGTTGCGACGGCGATCTCCTTGGCCGCTCCGGCCGTTTTGCGCGACGCATCAGACAGCGATGCGGCGGTCGCAAGCACTTCCTGCGCGGACAGGTTCGTCTGGCGGACAAGTCCGGTAATCTCTTCCATCATCCGGTTAAAGCTGTCGGATACTTGGCCGATTTCGTCCTTCTTGCGGATCGTGGAGCGAACGGTCAAGTTGCCGCGTTCGCCTTCGTTCATCAGCGTGCGCAGTTGAGACAGCGGACGCCCGACCGACAGCATAACGATCGCTCCGATTCCGCCCGCGATCAGAGCCGCAATCAGCGACATCAACCAAGTCAGATTGCTGATGGCTTTGGCATCTTTGACGAGGAAGGAAACCGGAATATTGCCGATCAGCTGCCAGCCGTTCATGAAGTTCCCGGCCGATGACAGAACCTTCGTTCCGTCGACCGTAATGGTCGCGGAAGAATCCTCCCCCGGCAGGTCGAATTCGTAAGGCGTTCCCATCTTCCCGGCATCTGGACCGTACACGATCGTTTTGTCGCTGGCAACGATAAACGCAGAGCTGCCTTCTCCGAAGTTAACCGTTTCCATCTGGGCTTCAAGCGTTTTGATTTTAATCTCCAGCATGAGCACGTATGGCTTTCCTTGGTTCAGAAGGCGACCCAGGACGAAGGTTGGGGTTTTGCGAGAATTGTCCAGGCCTTTGGTCAGGGTTGAAACCCAGACTGCCCTGCCGTTCGCTTCGGAGATCGTCTTCAGAAACTCCTGTCCGCGAACTCCTTCCTGGTTCAGCATCGACCCGGTGGAGATAAACTGTCCGCCTTCATCCAACGGGATTAAGGAAATGCTCTCGTAGTTGGAATCGGCCATCGCTACGCTGTTCAATTTCTCCGTCAGCTGACGGGCCGTATCGAACATTTCGTAATCGTCTTTCGTAACAGCTAGAGTGCCGAGCATACTGGTAAACTTTGAATCGGTAATAAACTGCAGCGATTGCCGCTCGTAGCCTTCAAGCATCAAACTGATTTTGCCGGCAGTCTGCATAGCGGTCTGACTGCTCGAATCGGCAACTTTCTGTTGAATAATCGAACTCGATTTGGAGTAAGAGAACCACCCCAGAATCAGAACGCAAGCCAAAATGCTGCAAAAGATAAGCAGAAAAAGCTTCATTCCCACGGAACGTATCGGATTTTCGAATCTCGTCTCCTTCAGCTGACCGCCAACCTTTTTGGATAAACCGCTCACAGAATCGGAAACTTTTTTCCAATCTTTCGCTCCCATTTTCTCACGCCACGATTGTTTCATCTGCTTTAACCCTCCAACTATGTAGTGACGACTGACTAGCGGCACAAAAAAATAGACTTGCAGAAACACAACAAAGTATATATCGGCCGCTTGTGTGGGTAAGTTTACCTATGTTTGACACATTCGACAAACCTATTTCTATTTCCTCTTATTTTTTTGGAATTTTCTCGAAAAATTTACCTTCTGTTAACTTTTTAGGCAAGTTTGAAAAGCCCGGTTCTCAGCACCTAATAGGCGGAATGAACCGGACTTGTGAATAAGTTATTTACAATCTTTTGCGCATAATGTCGAGAGGAGCGACAGGCTGTTCGGTTTTGACAAGAATTTTCTGAAGGGGATGGCGGGCAACCGTCAACGCATTTCCTTCTTCGTCCGCAAGCTCGCCCAGACGCTGAACGAACTGCCGGCCTCCCGGGCCGAAGAATTCGACTTCCATTCCCGGGCGAAACGGACTTCGCTGCTGAACGGTGGCGATCCCCGACGCTGCGTCGTAGTCGGTAACGACGGCCGCGAAGTCGTAGGGAGCAGGCTTCTCCTCCGGCTCGTAAATATGTTCCTCCGTTCCCGGCGTCGTATAGAAAAATCCCGTATTAAGCGGCCGATTCGCCGCCTTGCCGATCTCGTCTACCCATTCCTGCCGCAGCTCATAACGCTCCGGATCGGCCATGTAGGCGTCTATCGCCTGACGATAGGCGTTCACGACCGAAGCGACGTAGTGGATACTTTTCATCCGACCTTCGATTTTGAAGCTGTCTACGCCCGCATCGATCAAATCGGGAATATGCCGAATCATGCACAGATCTTTGGAGCCCATCGTAAACCTATTTTCTCCCGGCTCCATAACCGATTGCTCGTCCGCATGCAGGTCGTATTTCCAGCGGCACGACTGGCAACAGCCGCCTCTGTTCGAATCCCGGTCCGTGAAATGGTTGGAGAGCACACAGCGCCCGGATACGGAGGAGCACATCGCGCCGTGGATAAACACTTCAAGCTCGATATCTACCTTGGTTTTCATCTCGGCGATTTCATCCATCGTTGTTTCCCTTGCAAGCACGACGCGCGGCAGCCCTTCCTCTTTCCAGAAGCGCACAGCCTGCCAATTCATCGTCGACTGCTGCGTACTCAGATGGACCTCCAGCTTGGGCGCGACCTGTTGCGCCATTTCCACAATGGCGGGGTCGGCGGCGATAATAGCTGCGATTCCAGCGCTCTCAAGCTGGCGCAAATAATCGGCGATCCCGTCCAAATCCTCTTGATGTGCGTAAATATTGGTTGCGACGAATACTTTGGCTCCGTATTTGGCCGCGAATTCAACGCCTTCGCGCATCTCTTCGAAACTGAAGTTATCGGCGTTGGATCTGAGACCGTATTTCTGGCCGCCGATATAGACCGCATCCGCTCCATAATGGACGGCAAACTTCAACTTCTCCAAGCTGCCGGCCGGCGCCAGCAGTTCGGGCTTGTCGAGACGCGTCCTCTTGCCCGCGTAACGAGGCTTAACGCCCGCTGCGACATGACTCATCGTCATTCCTCCTGATCTTAATCGTCAATATACCTGTTCTTTATATAAAAATCCGAAGCCCAACTCTCTGTCCGGATTTTGCAGCCGCTGAATGCTCTCCAACGCCTCTTCATTTAATGTATATGCTTCGGGATCTCTCTGCCAGCGATCAAGAGCTTCGCGATAGCCTTTCAACACCGTTTCGTTATATTCGGCTGATTTGAGCAGCGGCTCGATATACAAGCTGTCGACGCCCGCGTTAATGATTTCGGGCAGCGCCTCAAGCAAACAAATGTCGTCGGGACTCATCACATGCGTGCCGTTCTCGTCCTCGTATACCGGAAATTTCTCGTCCGGACGCTCCGCTTCGACGAGGAAAAGCCCTTGGTCCGGCCCTTTGCGGATCAGAGTCGCTTCCCGACCGAGATGCTGCATGTAGCTTTCTAGAAGATTGCGGTGAGAATGATAGATGTTAGTCATCCCGTGCACTTGAACCTGAATTTCGATCTCCGTCTTCGTCTTCAGATCGACGATCTCCTCTTCGTTCAGCTCGCGGGCGATCACGGCGCGCGCGGCGCCTCTTCTTCCCCAATAAGCTGCGGAAGAAGAATTCGTTCCCGTCATCTCGGCATTCCAGAAAAGCTGCAGATCAGAAGCATGCTCTCGTGCGTACATCAGTATCGCAGGATCGCCGAAGACGACCGCATCCGCTCCGGCTTCTCGAACCGCTCGCAAATAATCCGGCAGTTCGTCCAACTCGTGGTTGCGGAACAACTTGTTCATATTAACGTACAATTTGGCGCCGAGCCGATGAGCGAGAAGAACCGCTTCCTTAAGATCGTCCCGTCCAATGTCTCCCGGCTGCCGCATGCCGTATTTGGATTCGCCGATAAGAACCGCAGAAGCTCCGGCTCGAATATATCGCTCGATCTGGTCGATGGAGCCGGCGGATATGAGCAATTCAGGAATAGCTGTTGTAATGGTGATGCACCTCCGGGAAATCTTCGACCCGGCAAGCTCTACCGCAGCATCTCAAAAATGCTGTGGAACGGCTGGCCGGGTCGGCGCGCATTTCTTCGAATGCGAATGTTTATTGAACGGCGTTTTTCTCGCTCAGCTTAATATTCTTCTGATGCTGCGAGTAAGTTTCCGCGAAGAGATGGGTATTGGTCCCGTCCTTCTTCGTTACGTAGTACAAGTAATCCGTTTGATCCGGATAGAGGGCGGCTTCGATCGATTTGAGGCTCGGAGCCGCAATCGGTCCTGGCGGAAGTCCTTGATTCAAATACGTGTTGTAAGGACTCTTCACCTTAAGATCCACTTCAAGCAGCCGCTCCTTCTGCTTATCGAGCAAATACTGGATCGTCGCATCGATCTGCAGCGGCATCTTCTTCTTAAGCCGATTCTGAATGACGCTTGCCACGATCGGACGCTCCTCGTCGGCGACGACTTCTCGTTCCACTAAGGAGGCGATCGTTAACAGCTGATGCACCGTTAATCCCCGATCCTCCATCACGCTGAGCCAGTCCTCCGGCAGCTGATCGAGCTTGCGGTCGAGTTCGGCCAACATGCGGTTAATGACCTCCGTCTCCGTGCTGCCCGCCTTCATCTCGTAAGTGTCCGGGAACAGGTAGCCCTCAAGCGGATAACGAAGATCTGCGTTCGTCGGAAGCCCCTTGGTCCAGATCGATCCGGTCCACAGCTCCGGCTTATTCGCCGCCTCCATGAACTTCTCCTTGTCCACGCCTGCCTTCTCCGCAAGCCGATCGGCGATCTGCGGCACGGTGAAGCCTTCGGGAATCGTGAACTTGATCGTCTGGGCGGCGACCGTATCTCCCTCGTTCAGCTTGGCGACAATCTCCTCGCGCGTCATCCCCGGTGTCAGCTCGTACTCTCCCGCCTGAAACCGCGAGCCCTCGCCCTCTAGCTTCAGCCAGCCGCTAAACAGAAAAGCGTTACGAATAAGTCCTTGTTCCTCCAACAACTCAATGACTTTCTGAGCTCGCATGCCGGAAGTAATCGTGAATTTTACCGGTGTGGAAGCCGCAGCCGTCGGTCTCAGGCCGTTCCAAACATAGAATAGCGCCCCTCCGACCATGACCAGCACCAAGCTTAGTGCAATCAGGAATGACCAGAGCAGTACTTTGGGCTTGCGGCGCCGCACGGCCGGAACCGACGTCGTCGTCGCATTGGGCTCTTGCCCGGCAGGCTCGGCGGACTCGGAGCGATCCGCCGTCCTTCCCCGGCCGGGTCCCTCCGAACGCAAAGATGCGGAGCGGGACAATTGAGGCAAGCTGCCGCTCTCTGTCGCCGCAGCCGCCTCGCTTCTGTCGGCCTGCCTGCTTTTCTCGTCCGTTATCCTGTCACCGTATACGGATCTCCATCCCGTTGTCGGTTCATCGTCTTTATTCAAGCTGTTTCCCCTCCAGCACACCTGTCGTCACCGAGAAAAAGAGCGGTCGCCCGCTCTTCGATCGATGGACTTTACGGCCGCTCGTCGCTGCCGAACTGCATATCGTCGAAAGCTTCGGCGACAAGCTCCCACTCTTCCTCATCCGCGACGGATTCGAGTTCAAGCTCGCCGTCGGAATCCGAGACAACTTTGAACACTTCGATCTCGTCGTCCCGCTGCATTTCCTTCGTTTGCAGGATCGCATAGCGCGTATCGGCCACAATCAGCTCGGCGGCAATCCGATAGGTCAAAACCGCTCCGCTGTCGGCCAACAATTCGACGCTGTCTCCGTAACGTCGGCTCAGCTCCGACAGCGATGAATCACTGCCGCCGCTCTCAGTCATCGGCTTCTCCAAACTCGCCGACCAACGTGTTGAACGTCTCTTCGACCATTTCCCATTCCGCAGGATCTTCAATCGGATAAAGCTTGATTTCGCCCTCATTATCCTCGTCGTAGCGGAAAGCGAACACTTCCTGCTCTTCGTCTTCGTCTTCGTCTGCCGGCACGACCATCATATACTTCCGGTCCGTGCCGTCATCGAGCTCAAAGCGCATAACGACTTCGAAAGGCTCGTCATTGCCTTCGTCGTCCGTAATATAGATCAATTCCGCTTCTTCTTCGTTATGATTCAAATCCGTCATGGACAATCCCTCGTTTCGATACCGAATCAAGATAGTTCTGCAGCAAAATCGCCGCCGCCATCTTGTCGATGACTTGTTTGCGCTTGCTTCGACTTACGTCGGCTTCGAGGAGCGTCCGCTCCGCGGATACCGTTGTCAGCCTTTCATCCCATAACTGCACCGGTAAATCTAGCTTCTGCCGAAGCTGCTCGGCAAATGCGATGCAATTTTCCCCACTTGGCCCGATCGTGCCATTCATGTTCTTAGGCAGTCCGACTACTATCGTTCCGACCTCGTACTCGGCGATCAGCTCCGCGATGCGGGCCTCCGGATCGGCGACGACTTTCTTATCGATCACTTCCAGCCCTTGCGCGGTCCAGCCGAATAAATCGCTCATCGCCACGCCGATCCGTCTCTCCCCGTAATCCAATCCCATCGTACGGCGCATCGTCAACGGTTTTGCTGAAGATAGAAGCGAACGAGCTCTTCGATCAATTCGTCCCGCTCCTTCTTGCGAATCAGGCTGCGCGCGTTGTTATGTCTCGGAATAAAAGCAGGGTCTCCGGACAGCAGATAGCCGACGATCTGGTTGATCGGATTGTACTCCTTCTCAACTAACGCGTCGTGCACCGTGAACAGAATGTCTCGCGACGAAACCTCGCGAGGGTCGGCCACAACATCAAATTTCATGGTTTGGTCGAAATGATTTTTATCCGACGTGCTCATCTCCAGCACCTCGCTTTCACTGACTGACTCTAACACCTAAATCCATCATAACATAATCTCCGTTCGACAGGAAATTAGTGGTTACGAAATCTGAGCCGAAACCAAAGACTCCGCAGCCTTCAACGCTTCAGCCAGCTTCGCTGGCTCTTTGCCGCCGGCTTGAGCCAGCTCCGGCTTGCCTCCGCCTCCGCCTCCGCAGATCGCGGCGATGTCCTTGATCAGCTTGCCGGCATGCAAGCCTCGCTTTACCAAATCCGGCGTCACCGCTACGATCAGGTTTACCTTCTCGCCGTCAACCGCCCCCAACACGAGAACCGCCGATTCGAGCTTGGTCTTCAGTTCGTCGGCAACTCCGCGCAGCGCGTCCATGCCGCCGGCATTCACTTGAGCGGCGAGCAGCGTCGCTTCGCCGACCTTCTTCGCCGAGGAGACGAGCTCCGCCGCTTCCAGACGACTGAGTTTGCCCTGCAGCGACTCGTTGTCTCGTTGTACCTGCCGCAGTTCGCCTTGCAGCGCTTCGACACGTCTCGGCACATCGGCTACGCTGCTCTTCAGCAGAGCGGCGGCATCTTTCAGCAAACCAAGCTGGTCGTCAAGATAGCTGTATGCATAGCGGCCCGTTACCGCCTCGATCCGGCGTACGCCGGAGCCGATGCCTCCCTCGCTCACGAGCTTGAACAGCCCGATCTGAGACGTGTTGCGTACGTGGCAGCCGCCGCACAGCTCGAGGCTGTAGTCGCCTACGCGGACAACGCGGACGATATCGCCGTATTTCTCGCCGAACAGCGCCATCGCGCCCAACGCCTTCGCTTCGGCGATCGGCTTCAGACTGATATCCAGCTCGGTTCCAAGCCAGATCTGCTCATTAACGCGGCGCTCGATATCGGCCAGTTCCTCGGCGGTTACTGCACCGAAATGCGAGAAGTCAAAGCGCAGTCGTTCAGGCTCGACCAGCGAGCCCGCTTGGTTGACGTGGCCGCCCAGCACATCCTTGAGCGCCCTGTGCAGCAAGTGTGTGGCCGTATGGTTGCGAATCGTATCGCTGCGCTCCGATGAGTTGACGGAAGCCGTTACCGTATCTCCAACCTTCAGAAGGCCTCCGGTCACGACAACCTGATGAACAGGTTGTCCGTGCGGCGCCTTGCTCAGACCGGTCACTTCGGCATTGACGCCGTCGGCCAGCAGCACGCCGCGGTCGCTCACCTGGCCGCCGCTTTCCGCATAGAACGGCGTACGGTCAAGTACGACCAGCACCTTCTGGTCGACTCCGGCGACGTCGACGAACTCGTCGCCCGCCACAATCGCCTGTACGCGAACTTCCGCGCTCAGCGCATCGTAGCCGATAAACTCGCTCTTGTCCGTATAGTCGGCGAGCGGTCCTCCCTGCACCTTCATGCTGTCGGTCTCTTGACGGGCGGCGCGGGCGCGATCCCGCTGCTCCTGCATCGCCTTGTCGAAGCCTTCGCGGTCGACGGTCATTCCTTGCTCCGTCGCGTAGTCCTCCGTCAGGTCGAGTGGAAAGCCGTAGGTGTCGTACAGCTTAAAAGCATCCGAGCCGGAAATCTCCGCGCGCCCTTCGGCGCGAGCCTTGCCGCACAGATCGGAGAGAATCGCCAGACCGTCGGACAGCGTCTCGTGGAACCGCTCCTCTTCGGTGCGGATGACCTTCTCGATAAATTCCCGCTTCTCCACCACTTCCGGGTAGAAGCCGCCCATAACCTCGCCAACGGTCGACGTCAGCTCCCACAGGAACGGTCGGTCGACGCCAAGCACTTTGCCGTAGCGGACAGCGCGGCGCAGCAGACGGCGAATAATGTAGCCGCGACCCTCGTTGGACGGCAGCACGCCGTCTCCTACGGAGAACGCCACGGTGCGAATATGATCCGCGATGACCTTGAGCGCAACGTCGTGATCTTCGTTCGCCTTGTATTTTACGCCTGCGATTGCGCTCGCGCGCTCGATAAGCGGCATAAACAGGTCGGTGTCGAAGTTCGAATCAACGTCCTGAAGAATGGAGGCAAAGCGCTCCAAGCCTGCGCCGGTATCGATGTTTTTGTTGGGCAGCGGCGTATAGCTGCCGTCCTTATTGTGGTTGAATTGCGAGAACACGAGGTTCCATACTTCAAGGAAACGCTCGTTCTCACCGCCAGGCGTGCACTCGGGATCGGACAAATCGCCGTACTTGTCGCCGCGATCGTAGAAAATCTCGGTACAAGGACCGCACGGCCCTTCGCCGATATCCCAGAAATTGTCCTGCAGCTTCACGATCCGTTCAGCAGGAAGACCGATCTTCTCGTTCCAGTACCGGAAAGCTTCCTCGTCCTCCGGATAGACGGTGACGGACAGCCGCTGCGGATCGAAGCCGATCCACTCCGGTCCGGTCAGAAACTCCCATGCCCAGGTGATCGCTTCCTCCTTGAAGTAATCGCCGATGGAAAAGTTGCCGAGCATCTCGAAAAACGTATGATGCCGCCGCGTCTTGCCAACGTTCTCGATGTCGTTAGTACGGATGCATTTCTGCGAGTTGGTGATCCGCGGATTTTCCGGGATGACCCGGCCGTCGAAATACGCCTTAAGCGGCGCCATTCCCGCATTGATCCAGAGCAGAGACGGATCGTTGTGCGGAACGAGCGGAGCGCTTGGCTCGATTTTGTGGCCCTTGCTTGCGAAAAATTCAAGCCATTTGCTGCGGATTTCTGCTGCTTTCATCGGTTTCATAATCTCGTATCCTCCTAGGCGTCACCCAAAAAAATAAAAAAACGCCCCTCAAAATCAGGGACGAATAGCTTCGCGGTACCACCCTGGTTATCGCTTGCTCATGAAGCGATCTCCTCTTGACGGGATAACGGCCCTGGCCGGCGGACTTGCCTCCGCACTCCGGAGCGAGCTTTCCCCTGCCCTTCGCAACGAAGATTTTTCCAGCCGTGTCCGCGTCGCCGTGGCGACGTCCCGAACCCGAAATCTTCTCTCTGGCGATGCGGACTGCGAGGTACTTATGCTCCGTCAACGTGTTGCGTGATATGTTGCTATACCACATTAAATTATAGACAAGCGCGTTCAGCGCTGTCAAACGGTTTTTCGATGAATATAGTAGGCGGACACGTGCTGTACGACCACTTTCATCGCCGCATAGAACGGAACGGCCAAAATCATTCCCACAATGCCTGCCAACTCTCCTCCGATCAGCAGCACAAGAATGATCGTGAGCGGGTGCATTTTCATCGATTTGCCGACGACCTGCGGACTGATCACGTTGCTCTCCAGGTTTTGGCAGATCATATTCACGACAATGACCATCAACACCATTTTCCAAGAAATCGTCGTCGCCATAATCAGCGCGGGCAGCGCCCCGAAAAACGGACCTAAGTACGGAATAATATCGAACAGCGAGACAAATCCGGCCATCAGCAGCGGATAGGGCATGCCAACAATCAAATAGCCGATATAAGCGAGCACTCCGACGCAGACGGATACGATCAACTGACCGCGAATGTAACTGCCGAGAGCCGCATCGATTTCCTTCAGCAGCCTTACCGCGTGTTTGCGCCTCGTCCGGGGCACATATTGCAGCGCCGCTCGCTCGAATACGTCCAGATCCTTCATCATATAGAAGGCGAGAAAAGGGACGATCATGGCGATAAACAGAACATTGACGACGGAATCGATGTTGTTGAGGAAATTCGCGATCCATTGCTCGACCCGCTTCTCCAGCGTGCCGATCGATCGGTTTATGCCGTCCCTGACAGCTTCCGGAAGCACATTGTTGTTATTAAAATGGTCGACAAACCCTTGCGCCTTCATTGTCAACTCGGGCATATGCTCGTTGAGCTCCTCCACCTGGTTCATAAACATCGGGATGACGTTCATCAAAATCACGACGGATACGGAAAGAAAAACGGCATAGATAAGCAGCACCGCCGCTGTACGCGGAACTTTGCGATCATGCAGCATGTTGACGATCGGGTTAAGCGTATAAGAAATAATCATCGCGACAAGAAAAGGAGCCAGTACCGCTTTGAGAAAACCGTACACCGACATCAGCATCGGACGAACGAGCACAATCAGGAACAAAACGACCAACAAGAGGATCGCATACACGAGCACGCGGAACAAACGATTTTTCGTGAACGTCTCCATCTCCGCACCCCCTCCTTCGCCCGCTGCACCCACAGGACGAGCATCCCTTCCAGTATATGCACTTGTCCGCGCGAGTAAACCAGAGACCGGTATGCAAGGGCCGCAACCTTTCTTGCGTCATTATTAATTCTGACAACTATGATGTCAGGATGTTTCGCGCGCCTCTCCCGGCGCGCGTTTAAGGCGCCAAAGGCGCCTTGCGTCAGAGCGCAGCAGAATGGCGATCGCACACCGCCCTGCTCGCTGTCCTGGCGACAGGAACGGTGCTTGGATTCCGACCGGAAGGCGGCATCGCAGGCGTAGTGCTTGCACTATTGTACGCCTTTTTGTTCTCGTATTGCATCAGTTGGATCTTCGCGCTGATCGGCAAATTGACCAAGCGGCCGGAGAAGAGTGTGTGAGTTAATTGGGCAGTCGTAGAAAAAAGCGCCCCGTCCCCTGTTCCGGGGCGGAGCGCTTCTTCTCTTTACATGCCGTTGGCGTGAATATGGGCCGGGATCGCTTCCTCGAAGAACAAATCGTCGAGCGAGCTTAAAGTGCCGTCCTCTTCCACCTGGTAAACCGACATCTTCTCTCCGTTAACCGTCAGCTCGATAAAACAGCTCCAGCAATAAAATTGATGGGAACCGATTTTACCGATATCTTTGGAACTGCAATTCGGACATCTCATCATCCGTCTTCACCTGTCGCTTTCCACGTCGGCTCTCTCGTCAAAATCCGTTCGTAAGAAGCAGGCACCAATATGGCGTCGTCGCCCAGCGTCATCTTATCCGATGCGTCAGGCAGAAACAGCTGCCGTCTTCCTTCCATCACGTCCGCGAGAAACCCGTCCGTCAACTCGTATCCTATTATTTGTGTACCCTCGGATGGCTTAAAATAAACATCCGATACTTTGCCTAAATATTGTCCTTCAATCGTATAGACTGGCATATCCTTCAAGCGGACGATTCCGGAGTGGAACGTCCTTAGCAGCTCTTTGCCGTTAATGGACGCGACAGCCGCTGCGTTGCGAATCAACAAAGCGTCTTCGCCAAGATGAACGATATCCTTCCAATAAACAATCTTGGACAATTTGCGGAACAGTCCCGATCGCGTGTGCCTGTCCAGCACGACTCCGACCAGCCGCCAAAATTCGTCAAACCACAAATCCTTGATTTTTCCGACGCTTTTGCCGCTCTCGAACAGCACCGGCAAACCGAGAATGCGCTCCACTTGAAACATGCGGGCTCCTAACTTCAGCGTCTTGTTATGTATTACGCATAACGGGCTGAAATAGTTGCAATAATTTTCACCATTTTTTCGGCTTCATCTGTAGTATTGCCCAAACCGAAGCTGAAACGTACAGCGGAAACGATTCTGTCGGAAGGAAGATTCATGGCCTCAAGCACATGGGAGGGTTTCAGGGAGCCCGAATTGCACGCGGAACCGCCGGAAGCGGCGACGCCCGCGAGATCCAAATTCATCAGCATGCTTTCGGAGGAGATGCCGGGAAAACTCACGTTGAGCACATGGGGGAGCCGGTCATCCAGATGGCCGTTTACGACAAATCGCTCTGGTCCGAGCTGCTCCGACAATTGCCGCAACACCTCGGTTCTTATGCTCTCGGCGTGCTCCCAGCGGTTGTGCCGATTGAGGCAAGCCAGTTTTGCCGCAGCGGCGAATGCCGCAATTCCGGCAACGTTCTCCGTTCCCGCCCGGCGGCTGCGCTCCTGAGAGCCCCCGTAGAGCATCGGCAGCCACGGCGTCCCTCTGCGCACGTATAATAGGCCTACGCCTTGCGGGCCGTTGATTTTGTGGGCCGACACGCTCAATAGATCGATCGGAAGCTCGCGAAAATCAATCGGCAAATAGCCGAATGCTTGTACCGCATCGACATGCATGACTGCGCCGTGTCGCCGTGCGAGTTCCCCGATCTTGGCGATCGGCTGGAGCGTGCCCGTTTCGTTGTTGCCGGCCATGACGCTGACGACCGCGGTGTTCTCGTTTATAGCCGACTCCGCATCCTCAAGTCGAACTACCCCGTGTTCGTCCACAGGAAGAATCGTCAACTCGAAGCCTTCCGTTTCAAGCTGACGGCAGGCGTTTAGCACCGCATGGTGCTCGACCGCTGTCGTGACGATTCCGCTGCGGCCTTTCAGCCGCTGAGCGCGCGCGGCTCCGAATAGAGCGGAGTTATCGCTCTCCGTTCCGCTGCCCGTGAAGACGAGCTCCGTCGGGGAGCACCCAAGCGCCTCCGCGAGCGCGTCCCTGGCAACGGAGATTCGCTCCCGCGCCGCGCGGCCGGCCGCGTGAAGGCTGGAAGGGTTGCTCGGTCCCGCAGACGCAGCCTCGACGTAAGCCTCGATTGCCGCCGCATGCATCGGAGTCGTTGCCGCATGGTCGAAGTATATGGAATTCAAGCCGCGCCCCTCGCTTCACCGATCTTTTTGAACTATCGCTTATTAAATGTAGAACATGTAGTTGTTGAGCTTGTCCTCGCCCTTGAACGTGATCAGATCGTGAAGCGTCGTCGAGTCGAGCACTTCCGCGATGCTGTCGCGAATTTTGAGCCACAAGTCGCGTTTCGCCGGATCGTCCTCTTCTGTAAAATCTACCGGACTGATCGGACCTTCAAGAATACGGATGACGTCTCCGGATGAGATCGTCTCCGGATCCTTAGAGAGAATGTAACCGCCATACGCACCGCGCACGCTCTTGACGAGACCTGCGTTGCGCAGAGGCGCAATCAACTGCTCCAAGTAGTGCTCGGACAGGCTGTTTTTCTCTGCAATACTTTTTAATGAAATCGGCCCTTCGCCGAATTTAGCCGCAAGCTCCATCATGATCGTTAAGCCGTAGCGGCCTTTAGTCGAAATTTTCAATTCGAACACCTGCTTTCATGCCGTCGTCGGAAAATGGAGGGTATCCCCATAATAAATATATGTTATCACAACTATTCTCTTTGTGGGCAAAAAAAACGTGACATATTCATGAAACGCCCGGTTATGTGAGAATTATTATACTTTGTGCTAAAATAAATAAGTTGAATGTTCTTAATGAGGTGAAGCGGATGAACAATCTAGAGGCCTATACGGCATCGCTGGAGGCACGGTTCCCGGATCCGTCCAAAGTGCGCGTCGTCGTCGGCATGTCCGGAGGCGTAGACTCCTCGGTGACCGCACTGCTGCTTAAAAGACAAGGCTTCGACGTCGTCGGAGTATTTATGAAAAACTGGGACGATACCGACGAGTACGGCGTCTGCACGGCGGAAGAAGACGCCGAGGACGTGCGAAGGGTATGCAGCCAGATCGGCATCCCCTGCTATACCGTCAATTTCGAGAAAGAATATTACGACAAGGTCTTCGAATATTTCCTCGCCGAATACCGGGCCGGCAGAACGCCTAACCCGGATGTCATGTGCAATCGCGAGATCAAGTTCGGCGAATTTCTGCAGAAGGCGCTTGAGCTTGGCGCCGACGCCATCGCTACCGGTCACTATGCCCGGCTTGAGCTGCGCGACGGCAAATACGAGCTGCTTCGGGGCGTAGATTCGAACAAGGATCAGACCTATTTCCTTCATGCGTTGAATCAGGCCCAGCTGTCGCGCGCCATGTTTCCGATCGGCCATCTGCAGAAGCCGGATGTTCGCAAAATCGCCGAAGAAGCCGGCCTCTCTACCGCCAAGAAAAAAGACAGTACGGGCGTCTGCTTCATCGGCGAACGTAACTTCAAAGAGTTTCTTAGCCAATACTTGCCGGCCAAGCCGGGCAATATGGTCGATCTCGTCAGCGGCGAAACGAAAGGTCGCCACGACGGGCTCATGTACTATACGCTCGGCCAACGGCAAGGTCTCGGAATTGGCGGCTCGGGAACGGGCGAACCGTGGTTCGTCGCAAGCAAAGACTTGGAGACGAACACGCTGTACGTCGTCCAAGGGGACGCTCATCATAGCCTCTACTCCGTCGGCTTAACCGCCACGGGCGTCAACTGGATCAGCCCGGACGAGCCTGTTAGCCCGGTTCGCTGCATGGCCAAGTTCCGCTATCGTCAGCCGGATCAGGGCGTCACCGTTACGCCTCTTGGAGGCGGAGAGTATCGGGTCGAGTTCGACTCGCCGCAGAAGGCGATTACGCCGGGACAAGCGGTCGTTTTTTACAATGGCGAAGTGTGTCTTGGCGGAGGTACGATCGATCTGGTTCATATGCTTGAACCGGCAGCAGCGCAATAATCGCAAGCTACTGCACAGCGTTTCGGATGCTTGTCCGCTAAAAAGAGGCCTCTCGGCCTCTTTTTTGTCTGTTATAAAACCCGTCCGGCGCTCTCGGATAAGCTTAGCTCAGGCGCTCCATTTCTTCGTCGCTGATCTCGAAATTGTGGTATACATCCTGTACGTCGTCGTTATCCTCGAACGCGTCCATCATCTTCATCAGCTTCTCGGCATTTTCGCCTTCCGCAGCCACCGTATTTTGCGGAAGCCAGCGAACGCTTGCCGTCTCGAATTTGTAACCAGCCTCTTCGAGCTTGCCTTTCACCGCTTCGTAATCCTCCGGCGTAGACAAAACCTCGAAGCTCTCGTCGCTGATGACGACGTCCTCCGCTCCGGCTTCCAGCGCTTCCATCATAAAACTGTCTTCATCCGGCGAACTCTCGTCGCGAGGAATGACGAGCAGTCCTTTATGATCGAACATATAGGATACGCAGCCCGATTCTCCTAAATTTCCGCCGCGTTTGCCGAAAATCGAGCGAACGTCCGAAGCGGTCCGATTGCGATTGTCCGTCAGGCATTTCACCATGATCGCCACGCCGCCCGGTCCGTATCCTTCGTACATAATCTCCTCGTAGTCGTCGCCTTCTCCGGCTCCTGCCGCCTTCTTGATCGCTCTGTCGATATTGTCGGCCGGCATCTGGATCGCGCGAGCGCTGGCAATGGCGCTTCTGAGTCCGTAATTGGATTCCGGATTCGGGCCGCCCTTGCGCGCCTGCACGTAGATTTCACGTGCCAGCTTCACGAAACGGTTGTTTTTAGCTTGATCGGCTTTCCCTTTGCGGTCGGCGAACAGCTTGAATTTTGGCATAACTTTGTACCCCCAGGGAACATAGGAATTGAATCGATAAAAATCACCAATTATTTTACCACTTGGGCTGCCATACGGTCAAAGGGGGAGGAAAATTCGGGGCACGCCATGCAGTTCAAATACACCGCGCATTCTGATCCCGCCGCTTTTCCCCAACACAAATAAACAAAACCCCCGGTAGACACCAGGGGTTTCGCTGCTGTTCGTGATATGAGAAGCAAGCCTGCTCGCAGACTTACAGTTTAACCACGTTGGAAGCTTGAGGGCCGCGATTGCCTTGCGTAATTTCGAACTCAACTTCTTGACCTTCTTCCAAAGTCTTGAAGCCATCGCCTTGGATTGCAGAGAAGTGAACGAATACATCGTTTCCGTCTTCTACGGAGATAAATCCGTATCCTTTTTCTGCGTTAAACCATTTTACTGTTCCTCTCAAATGAAAAACCTCCTAAAATCTCGCCGTCGATCGGCGAATACGATGATTATAACCGAAATTACCCTTTTTTGCAATATATTCTGGTCATAAATCATCCATTCTTTAGGAGCTTCTCAGCCTTCACCGCTCCCTCTTTTAACCAGTTTCAACAGCGGACTGCGAACGGGCGTAAACGGCAAACCCGCCGGAAGAAGCTCATGGGAAGCGATGTCCGCCAGCCCTTCGATAACCCTATTCAAAAAGGAGCATGGCTCCCATTTTAACGTGACAAGCGGATACACTCTTAGCTCCCCGCCGGGACGAAGTACGCGAATAAGCTCCCGCAGGGCGGCTGCATGAAAATGCTCGTCAAAAGCATCGGCATATAAAAATAGAAAATGACTGCACAGAGCAAGCTCGAACGTATCGTTCTCGAACGGCAACCGGGGAAGCGCGGCAGCGAAATATCGCGACCAAGCATCCTCCTTGCGGAAATCCTCCGCGAACAGCGTCATGGATCGTTCCCGGATCTCGCGCTGACGCTCCGGAGAACCGTAATAGCTCCAATCAAAGCTCGCGGCCATCGCGGCAATTTTAGCCGAAGCGGTCTCGATCTCCTTGTACCCCGTTGCGATGATCTCATCCGTAATTCCTTCATAGAAAGGATCAGCAGCCATCGCTCGTACGCCCTTCGCGTGCAGGTGAGCGGTAAAGGAGGATGCTCCCCCCGCTACATCGAGCACGGGGCCTGTTAAATTCGCAGGGTCCAGCTTAAACATGGCGCAGTACTCGTCGAACGAACGGCAGGTCGAGGCGACCCCCGTCTGCGGATACGCCGGCACAGCTTTTTCATTTGTCATCTGATTCCGTTCTCCTCTCGTCTCATCCATCTCATCTCATCTCAACTCGACTGCTAGCTCCACCCGCCCTCTGGCGGATTTCATTGTAGAATCCCATAGATCATCCGCACTGTCAACCTCGATTTTCCAGCGTTACATTGATTTCTCTGTTGAACTCTTCTATGATGAAAAAAACGGCATTTTCTGCCCTAGCCCAGGAGTGTTCTATGTTCGCTAAACATACCGTCTATAAACATGATAACTACAATATGCTGACTGTAGAAGTTCAGGGCAAGACGCTGGTCGTCCGCGAAATTTCCGAGCAGTGGGGCGAAACCTGCCACAAGTTCCTCAGCCGCCCGGAAATGATGGATTGGGCCCAAAAACGATTTTTGCCCGAGGATTTCCCAGATGGGGAAGAAGGACTGCGAAATACGATGGAGAAATTGAAATCGATCTGATTCAGCTCCATTCCGAATAGTTGAGATTGCAAAGGAGTCCGCCCTCGAATGAATAACGAAGCCAATCTGATCTTTATCATCTCGTCATTCTGCCTAGCCGTCGTGCTCATCTTGACCCGGGATCGGGTTCCCGAGCGAATGCGGCGACCCATGGCCCTTATTACGATTGCGCTTGTGCTGTTCGCATTTTTCCTGATCGTCTATAACCTCTTCATTATCGGCGCTTAACAGGGGCATACTACTCCGGAAACTTATTCCAAGACCGGAGGCCCGTCATGAAGAAGCTTATCCTGCCGCTGACCGCTTCGGTCGCGGCGCTGTCTTTGCTGTGCACCGCCGTCTCGGCCGATTACGATCCATCATTCAGGAGGTTGAAGATGTCTATGAAACAAGTCGCCGCAAGATCCGAAGTGCCGCAGGAGCACCGTTGGAAACTCGAAGATCTATATCCGAATCAACAAGCATGGGATGCCGAATACAGCGAGGTCAAGAAGCTGACGGGCGAGATCGCCGCTTACCAGGGCAAGCTGCAGGACGCAGCCGCCATAGCCGGCTGCTTTGCTCTTGACGAGCAAATTTCCCAGCTGACCGAACGGCTTTACGTATACTCCAACATGCGGCACCATGAAGATATGGCCGAGCCGAAATATCAGGCGTTGTCCGACAAGTCCAAGAAGCTTGGCGTAGAAGTCGGCGAGGCGACCTCGTTCATTACGCCCGAAATTCTCGCCCTGTCCGAACAGCAATTGACCGGGCTCATCGCCGATCCGTCTCTCTCCAAGTACAAGCGCTCTCTGGAGGAAATGCTTCGTCAGAAGCCGCATACGCTCTCCAAGAGCGAAGAAGCGCTGCTGGCCCAGGTCGGCAATGTATCGCAAGCCCCTAGCACAATCTTCGGCATGTTGAACAATGCCGACCTGAAGTTCCCTAAAGTGAAAAACGAGCAAGGCGAAGAAGTCGAGCTCACCCACGGTAGATACATTCAATTTCTGGAAAGCAAAAACCGGGACGTGCGGCGGGACGCCTTCAAGGCGATGTACGACACGTACGGCAAATGGCGCAACACGCTGGCCGCTACCTTAAACGCCAACGTGACGAAAAACCTGTTTTACGCCAAAGCCCGGAATTATCCTTCCGCTCTGGAGATGTCGTTGTTCGGAGACAACGTTCCGCAGTCCGTCTACGATAACCTGATCTCGACCATTCATGAATTTTTGCCGTTGATGCACCGCTATATGGACTTGCGCAAGAAGCTGCTTAAGCTGGATGAATTGCATATGTACGACCTGTTCGCTCCGCTCGTCGAAGAGTTCGACCTGAACATCACCTACGAGGAAGCGAAGCAAACGGTGTACGACAGCCTCTCCCCGCTCGGCGACAACTATCGCAAAGTACTTCAGGAGGGCTTCGACAGCGGCTGGATCGACATCTACGAAAACCAAGGCAAGCGCAGCGGGGCGTACAGCTGGGGCGCCTACGGCACGCATCCCTATGTGCTGCTCAACCATAATGACAATTTGAACAGCATGTTTACGCTCACGCATGAGATGGGCCACGCTCTGCATTCCTACTTCTCGGACGAGAGCAACGAGTATCGCGACGCGCAATATACGATTTTCTTGGCCGAAGTCGCCTCCACGCTGAACGAAGCGCTGTTGATGAACTACTTGCTGGGCAAGTCGACCGATCCGAAGGAAAAAATGTATTTGCTCACCTACTATGCGGATCAATTCCGGACGACGGTATTCCGTCAGACGATGTTCGCAGAGTTCGAGAAAATCATTCATGCGAAAGCGGAAAACGGAGAAGCGCTAACGCCTCAGGAGTTAAGCTCGATCTATTACGACTTGAACGTGAAATATTACGGCAAAGACATGGTTGTCGACAAAGACATCGAAATGGAATGGGCGCGAATTCCCCATTTCTACACCAGCTTCTACGTATTCAAGTACGCGACCGGCTTCTCCGCCGCGACAAGCTTCGCCAAACAGATTCTCGACGAGGGCCAGCCTGCCGTCGACCGCTACCTCGGCTTCCTGAGAAGCGGCGGCAAAGACTATTCGATCAACATTCTAAAAACGGCCGGCGTCGATATGTCCTCCCCTGAGCCGATTCGCCAGGCGATGAGCGTATTCGAGAATTTGATCGAACAGATGGAGCAAATGACGAAATAAGTCCAACGAAAAGGACAGTCCCCTAAGCTAACCAAGTTGCTCTGAAGATTATCGATGATAACAGTTTGAAGGGGCATGTATCTCCTTACGAGACTATACGATTCTGAAATTGGAATAGGTAAACCCGTTACAGGGTGATTTCAGGATCGTATGAGGTCTCTCCAGGAGATACATGCCCCTACTCTATATTATCGATAATCCAGTTCAACTCTGCCTAGGGACCATCCTTATATTTCCAACAATCGCTTCCAAGCCTCCAGCCTGTCCTCCAAGCCGCGGTAGTCTCGAGTCGGAATCGGGCTCGTAGACGGCATGCGAATCAACTCGCGGCTGCGGACCTCCGGATGATCCCCGAAGTGCTTGGTCAGTTCGGCCAGCGACTTCGAGCCATTGCAGACGATCGCCCCCACGTCCGGATAATCGGCCAGCAGACCCGGGATGTCGTTCGGGACCGCCTGGCGGATTTCGCTGTCCAGGCTCCCTTTCCTTTCGCAGCTCGCGATCGTATCCCACAGAGCAACGCCGTTTCGAAGCGCGAATTCGAGCCGGTCCTCGTACGCTTCGTCCGGCTCCCTCCCGTCCCCGAATAAAGCGTATAGAATACGCCACATATAATTGCGCGGGTTCCAATAGTATCGATGCGCCTGCAAGGATGCAGCGCCCGGCATGCTGCCCAGAACGAGCATCCGGCACCCGGAATCGATGATCGGCGGGAACGAATGTACAATCACAGAACATTCTCCTTTCTATAGCCGATAGTCTTTCCCATCATAAGCCGCATACGCCAAAAAGCGCAAATCTCCAGTTGAGATTTGCGCCGGCTTAAGCCATTGGCGACAGGACGACTGTCCGAATTCGAAACGATTAGCCCTTGACGCTTCCCGCGGTCAGACCTTCGATAATCGTCCGCTGCAGGAAAGCATAGATGACCAGAATCGGCAAAACGCTGATGACGACCCCTGTAAATACGAGCGGATAGCTCGTCTGGAATGCATCGCGGAAACCGACCATCCCTGTGGGCAACGTTTTAAGCGCATCCTTGCTGATAAAGAAATTGGCGAGCAAGTACTCGTTCCAGTTGCCAAGCAGGTTGATAATAAAGACGGTCACGAGCGCAGGCATCGTCAGCGGCAAAATGATTCGGATGAAAGAGCGAATAACGCCCAGTCCGTCGACAATTGCGGCCTCTTCCAATTCCGACGGGATCGCCTTCATGAATGCGACGATGAGCAGCACGCTGAACGGCAGCGCCCCGGCGGTATACGGCAAGTATAGCGCCCAGTGAGTGTCCAGCAGACCCAGCTTCTGAATCAAAATATACTGAGCGATAAACAACACGTTTCCGGGAATGAGCATCCCGATCAAAATAAATTGGTAGATCGCTTTGCTGCTCTTATCGAATCTCATACGCGACAGCGCATAAGCGGTTGCGGCGGCGATGAGAATCGCGGATACCGCTGCGCTTACCGACAAGTAGGCGCTGTTAAAGAAATACTTGCTGATTTTTGCTTGCGTCCAAGCATCCACATAGTTATCGAACGCCATCTGGACAGGAAATCCGAACGGAGCGGTAACAATCTGGTCGTTCGACTCCTTTAAGGAGGAGAATAGCACGAACACGAACGGAAACAGAATAATGAAGACGTATATGAGCAGCAGCAGATGCGGCAAGGCTTTTTTGATGACTTTTGGCATTAGTACTCGATCCTTTCCTGCCGTCTGGCAATTGCGATTTGGTAAATCGCCGTCAGCAACAATGCAATGACGAAGATCATAATCGAAAGGGCGGTACCGTAACCGTATTGACCGTATCTAAGCGCTTTGTTAACCATATACGAGGCCATAACATCCGTCGCGCCCGCGGGTCCGCCGTTGGTCATGACGAGGACGATGTCGACGACACGCATCGCGCCGGCGATGGACAGCATGATAACTACCGATATAACAGGCATAATGAGCGGCGTTGTAATCCGGAAAGCTCTTTGGATGCCGGTAGCTCCGTCGATTTCCGCCGCCTCGTTGATTTCCTTAGGAATAGCCAGAATGGCTGCAAGCACCAGCACGATATAGAAGCCCATCCATTGCCAGGCATTCGTAACAAGTATGGACAGCATCGCCCATTTCGTATCGGACAGCCAGTAAATCGGCTCAATGCCGAACCAGCCCAGAAAATTGTTGAACAATCCGATACTCGGATGATACATAAATCCCCACAAAATCCCGATAATCGAGGTGGAAAGAATAGACGGCATAAACACCGTTGTTTTGTAGAAACCTTGGAGGCGCTTTACGCCGCTGATCAACAATGAGAACATAATGATCAAAGGAACTTGCACGAAAACGGAAAACAGGATGAAATACATGTTATTTTTTACGGAAACCCAAAAATCGTCATCGTTAAACGCTTTTTCAAAGTTGGCGAATCCCGTGTACTTGGCCGGACTTAATCCGTCCCAATTCGTCAGCCCGTAAAATAACGATTGAAACACCGGATAGACAAAGAAGAGGCAATACAATCCGATTGTCGGCAGGACGAAGAGCAGGTATACATATGGATTTCTCAGTGTTTTGTTCATGGTTCTCCCACCCTTGTGACATGAGAGAGGTATCGCCCGACCGGGCAGGCGATACCTCGTTCTCCGTTGTTTTCTAAACTATTTCAGAGCTGCCAGCTCACTGTCCAAAGCTTTCTGAATTTCTTCAGCCGCTTTTTCCGGAGTCGTTTTGCCTGCAATCAAGTTTTGGATTTGTTTTTCGAACTCGCCGTTAACTGCGCCCGGAACGAGGGAGTCGAAGTGCGGGAATACTACGCCTTCTGCTGCCGCGTTGGAAGCCAGAACTTGCTGCATAATCGGATTGTCGGAAGTCAGCTTGGACGCATCCACTTTCATGGAAGGCAATACGCCGTCTTCTTGGTAGCCGCGAACTTGATATTCTTCCGTATACAGGTTTTTGATAAATGCTTTGATCGCCGCTTTTTCGTTGTCGTTCACGTCGGACGAGAAGCCGTAACCGTTATTTTGGTTAAAGTTAACCGCTTTTTGGCTGCCTTTGCCGCCTGGTACGGCTGGCATTGCGAAGTAGCCGACTTTGCCGTTCAACGCGGCGCCTACGCCGTCTGCGTTAAACGTGGATATTCTCCAAGTACCGTCAAACAGGAATGCAGCTTTGCCGGCGATGAATTCGTTCGTTTGGCCCGTGTAGTCGATGCCCAGCTCGCCTTTTGTGAAGTAGCCTTTGTCAACCCACTCTTTGTATTTTGCCAGAGCCGCTACGACTTCCGGTTCCGTCATTTTACGGGAACCGTCGGCAACGCCTGCTTGAATGTCTTCTCCGGCATAACGCGGAATGAGCGTGTTCAGCAGCATGAACGGTACCCATGCCGCTTGCGAACCCATTGCGATCGGCGTAATGCCTTTGCCTTTGAGCGTCGCGAACGCAGCTTCAAGCTCTTCCAGCGTTGTCGGAGCAGCTAGGCCGTTAGCCTCCAAAATTTCTTTGTTGTAGAACCAGCCTTCGGATCCGGCGCCGATTGGCAAGCCGTACACTTTACCGTCTACTACGAATGTAGAATAGTCCGTGAACTTATCTTTGATGCCGAGCTCTTCGATAATTGGAGTCAGGTCAAGGAGCTTGTTGGCGCGTGCGTATTTTTGTCCGTCGCCAGGACCGCCGAACAAGTCGAAAATTTTCGGAGGGTTGCCGGCAGCCATCTCGGCCGGAAGCTTGGTAAAGCGGTTGAAGCTGTCCTCTACGGCATCCATTTCGAAGTTGGCGCCCGGCACTTCGGTCTCGGCCTTCTGTACGACCTCGTCCAAAATCGCTTTACGGAACTTTTGCAGTTCGCCGATTTGAATGTGACGAAGGGAGACGTCGAATCTTTCGACAGGAGCCGACGCGGATTCGCTCGGGGCTGGGCTTGATGCGCTTGGGCTTGCTGCCGGAGATGCCGACGGAGATGCGTTGTTCTCTTTGTTGTCGCTTCCGCATGCGCTCAATACCGAGGATAACATCAGAACCGAAGCCGTTACTGTTACCAATTTTTTCTTCAACTTAGGACCCTCCTAAATGGAATGTGGTTTTGCTTACACCCTTATTGTACGTGCATTTTTAGCCAAAGTAAGGGACTTAAACAACTAACGGGGGGATAAGATCGTCTTGCTATATTTGTAGATTTTTTCCCCCCTATTCGACGTTTAACACCTTTGCACGCGGCATAGGACAAAATTCCCCCTTCCCAAAAACTAATTATATTAGTTATAATGTAAATGTAATTAGTTTTTGAAGGAGGATTCACTTATGAGAGCTACAACTTGGGGAAACGTAACCCAGCTTATTTTTATGCCGCGGCTCTTCCCGATGAATTGCTATCTTGTCGAGGAGGAGAACGGCATAACACTGATCGACGCCTGCATGCCTTTTGTTGCCAAGAAGATTCATGCCGCGATCAAGGAAACCGGCAAGCCGCTGACCCGCATTCTGCTCACGCACGCCCACGAGGATCATATCGGGGGGGTGCCTTATCTAAAGTCAATCTACCCGGATGCGCAAGTAGGTATTTCCCGGAGAGACGCTGCGCTCCTGCGAGGAGATCGGGGGCTGCAGCCCTGCGAAGCCCAAAGTCCGATCAAAGGTGGGGTACCCAAGCAGCCGCCATTCGAGCCCGACTTCCTGTTCGACGACGAAGAACGAATCGGCTCTCTGACCGCGATCGCAACCCCGGGTCATACGCCCGGACACTTCTGTTTTCTGGAAATTGGCAGTAAGACGCTGATTGCGGGAGACGCTTTTCAGACGAAAGGCGGCTTAGCCGTTTCGGGTCATCTGCAGTGGAAGTTCCCCTTCCCGGCCATGGCGACCTGGCATGCACGAACGGCAATCGAGAGCGCCATCAAAATACTCGATCTGCGTCCCAACGCGCTTGCCGTCGGTCACGGCCCCGCCGTGCTTCAACCTGCTGCGGCAATCGAACAAGCGATAGCGGCCGCTCAAACCGCCTTGGAAAGGAGAAATGCCGGATGAGAGCCGGAATCAAGCCGGATTCGGTTGTCGCGGCTGCCGCCGCGATCGCCGATCGCGACGGCTGGGATCGAATTACGCTTGCGAGCGTGGCAGAAAATCTGGGCATCAAAACCCCCTCCCTTTACAACCACGTCGAAGGGCTGGCGGATTTGCGCCAGAAGCTGGCCGCCTATGCCCTCGCCAAGCTGAAGGATCAGCTTCATGACGCTGCAATCGGGTATTCGAGCAAGCAGGCCTTCATTGAAGTCGGGCATGCCTACGTCCAGTTCGTACGGGAGCATCCCGGGCTGTACGAGGCGATCAATCGCGTCGTCTCTCCGAAGCCTGAAGCCTTCGAGCAAGCATCGGACAGTATTTTGAATCTGTTCATGCGCCTGATGCAGCCTCTCGGCGTTCTGGAGGAGGAAGCCGTTCATGCTGTACGCGGCCTGCGGAGCATGGTTCATGGCTTTGCCTCCCTCGAATCGATGGGCGGCTTCCAGATGAAAGAGGATTTGAAAGAAAGCTTGTCCAAAGCGATTACTTATTATATGGACGGAATAAATTGCAGCAGGATTCGACAATAATTTCGCGAATATTTGGAAAGGAGTGGTTAAGGAGTGACATCTTATGCGCAAAAAAGAGTTAAGTCCCGAAGAGCTGTTGAAGATCATCTTCGATTACACGTCTAAAATCGCCAGCGAACGGCAACTGAACGCCGTGCTTGTGCACATGGCCGACATGGGACGCGAATTAATTTTATCCGATAGATGCACGGTGTGGCTGATCGACGAAGAAAATAAACAGCTGTATACGACGGTGGCCCACGGAGTCGACGAAATTCGCATCCCGTATGGAACCGGCTTCGTAGGAAGCTCGATCGTATCCGGGGAAGCCATCATTATTGAGGACGCCTATTCGGATCCAAGGCATAATTCCGAGAATGATCGCAAAACCGGCTACCGGACCAAATCGGTCATTACCGTTCCGTTTCGCAACAACGACGGACAAATTATAGGGGCCTACCAAGCGATCAACAAGCTGACCGAAGTCGACAGCTTTACTCCTCGAGATCTGGAACTGCTCTCTCTCGCCGCCTCCTATGCCGGCAAATCTCTGGAGTCCGTCATGCTCCATCAAGAAATCTACGACACACAGCGCGAAATCATCGCCAAAATGGGCGAGGTCGGAGAAATCCGCTCCAAGGAAACCGCCAACCACGTCAAGCGCGTAGCCGAATACTCCTATATTCTTGCAATCGCGCTCGGTCTGCCCCCAGCGGAAGCCGAGCTGCTGCGCACCGCTTCTCCCATGCACGACATTGGCAAAGTCGCCATCTCCGATGCCATCTTGAACAAGCCCGGCAGACTGACGCCGGAAGAATATGATGCGATCAAGTCTCATACCGATATCGGCTATCGCTTGCTGCAAGGATCCAAGCGCGAACTACTGCGCGCCGCCGCCGTCGTTGCCGAACAACATCACGAGAAATGGGACGGCAGCGGTTACCCCGCCGGACGAAAAGGAGAAGAAATTCATATTTTCGGCCGGATTACGGCCGTGGCCGACGTCTTCGACGCGCTCAGCGCGGAACGGGTGTACAAAAAACCGTGGCCGATGGACCGGATTGAAAGCTTCTTCCGCGAGGAGCGGGGACGGCATTTCGATCCCGCCGTCGTGGACGCTTTCTTTGCCCATTTGCCGCAAATCAAGGCGATCCGCGAACGTCTGGCCGACGTCGAAGAGAAGACGGAATAGCAAAATAGAGGAATCTTCGCGGACAATGCGTCCGGTTGACTCCTCTATTTGCGTTTAAGGATGGATTGACGCCACGAAGCTGCCAATACTTTCTCCGTTCCACCTGGCGTCAAGACCGTCTCCGTCGGCTAGAGGGCCTACTCCGGCCGGCGTTCCGGTAAACAATACGTCTCCAGGCCCGAGTCCGTAATGGCGGGCGATGAATTCAGTCAGCGTCTGCAGATCGAATACCATGTCGCGAACGTTGCCCCTCTGGACCTCATTCTCATTGATCAGCAGAGTAAAGTCGTGCGCTTCCAACTCTGCGGAACCGGAATAAGGCAACCAACGGCCGAGTAAAGCGGAGTTGCGGAAGCCTTTGGCCGCAAGCCACGGGTGCCCCTTCTCCTTCAGCCGAGCCTGCACGTCCCGCAAAGTCAGATCCAGCCCGATGGTAAAAGCGGATGCCAGTTCGTCAAAGCGAATTCCCGGTTCATAAGGTCTGCCGATTGCGAATACGAGCTCCGCTTCGTAATGGACGCTGCCCTGAGAGCCGGGAAGGATAATCTCCCCGCCGTTCATATCCGCCGCCGAATGGCTCGGCTTCGTGAAGATCATCGGGGTCGTCGGAACTTCGTTGCCCAGCTCGGCGGCATGCAGACGATAGTTGCGGCCGACGCAATAAATATTGCGCAGATCCGCCGTTCTCCTTTCGCTTGATCCGCGCATATTAGTCATCTCCTTCGACAACAGCAAACCAGCGATCCGGATAATTGGTACATAGTTGGAAGGCTTCCGGACGAGCGGCCAGCCTCCCCAAATCGGAAACCGAGTTAACCGTCCACGCCATCACCTCGATCGACGCTTTGGCGGTCTGCTCAAGCAGCTTCTCGTTCAAGTGATAGAACCCGATCGACAGATAAGAGCAATCGAGCGAGATTAGCCGGTCGACCAGATCGTCGGGGTTGTCGTCGATAATAAGTCCGATTCTAAGCTCCGGGGCGGCTTTGCGCACGGCGCGCAAAATCGCCGGCTCAAACGACGTTATCGTATGTTCGGCTTCCATTTTCCGCGAACGGATGACTTCAACCACCCGCGAAGCGAGACGTTCGAAATCGGCATCGTCGCTCTTGAGCTCAATATTCAGCTTGCATCTTCCCGCCGCCAGATCGAGCACCTGCTCCAAAGTGGGAACGCCTTCCGACGAGAACGAAGCGTCCATCCAGCTTCCCGCATCCAGGCTCGCCAACTGCTCCGCGCTGTAATCGGCGACTTGTCCTCTACCGTTGGTTGTTCGCTCCAGCGTTCCGTCATGAATGACGACCGGAACTTCGTCCTTGGACAAATGCACGTCCAGTTCCATCCATTTCACGTGCGGATGGCTCAGCGCCAGTTTAAAAGCAGCCAACGTATTTTCCGGAGCTTTGCCCGAGAAGCCCCGATGTGCGACGCATGGATGAAGCTCCGATTTCTTTTGTTTATCCATTTTGCCCCTTCTTCCGTATAAATGAAATCTGAAGGGCAAATTGCGCAAACCCTTCATATAACTTTTAATTCCGTGAAGCAATTGCTCCGTCCTTCCCCACCGATGCTCCGATGGACAGCGACGACAGCCTGGCCAGCAGCGCTTTTCCTGCCGTGTCGTCTAGCGGCGCAGGTTGCGAGTTGGTGGCGAACATCGGAGTAAACGACAGCTGGCAGCCGCCGTCCTTGCGGCAATCGGCATTAAGAATGCCCGTCTCCGACGAACGTGTCGTTGTTGACGAGAAAACGAAGTTGCCGAGACTGTAGGCGATCCACTTTCCTTTGTAGCTTTCAAAGCCCTGAAGCACGTGAGGGTGGCTGCCGATGACCAAATCCGCCCCAGCATCGACGAATCGATGGGCCAGATCGGTTTGGTGGGCGACCGGCGTATCCTTCCTTTCTTCTCCCCAATGAACCATGACCACGACGATATCGGCGTTTTTCTTCGCTTCCTCGATGGTGGCAACCGCACGGACAGGCGAATACGCCTCGGCAAGCCCCGGACGGTTTTTCTCCGCCTTCCATTCCACGACCGGAACGACACGCGTTACGCCGATAAACGCTACGTTGATCCCATTCGCCTCTATGTACGACGGTTCAAATGCCTCCTTATCGTCATTGCCCGATCCCGCGTGCTTCAGACCGACGTCGTCCAAAGCATCCATCGTGTCGCTTAAACCCTGCCATCCGTAATCGAGCGTATGGTTGTTAGCCAGCGATACAAAGTCGAAGCCGGCTTCCTTCACCGCTTTCAACGCATCGACTGTTCCGCGGAATACAAACTGCTTGTCTTCCGCCGGAGTACCGCGAACGGTAATCGGCGCTTCCAGGTTTCCGGCTGCGATATCCGCAGCCTCCAGCAACGCCTTCGATTCGCGAAACGGGTAATCGTAGCCGTTGATCTTCATCAATTCCAGCACCCTTGCCGCAGGGAGTATATCTCCGACAAACGCGAGAGACACCGTATCTCCTTCCGCCACGTCGACCGGCTCCGTTGTCGGCTCCGTTGACGGCTCCGGCTTTTCCGACGGCTCGGAAGACGCGGAAGCTTCCGCCCCTTCTTTTGAATCGTCCGTCGGCGGCGCTCCGGACGGATCGGCGTCGTCCGGCTGCCCGGACGGAGCTTGGACAGCGGCCGAAGGAGGCGCTTCATTCGAATCGCCTTGCTCCGCTTTCCAGATTGCAAACGCTGCCGCGGCGATACAAAGAAGCAAAATCCCGTTAACGACAAGCAGTATTCTCGTCTTCGCTCGGCGCTTCGCCTTCTTCTCATGTTGCGTTCTCGCTCGCGAGTATGTAGTCACGTAACCCGTCCTCCTTCCCTGCCCGTAATTATACAACATGGACAATAAAAAAACGATTTTTCCCTCGGATTTTACGGGGGAAAAAATCGTTGTCCAATTCAGATGCGCAAACCGATCTTGCGGTTCTTAAGCGCAAATTCCGCGCTTCCGTAGAGTCCGCCGTCATCGCCAAGCGATGGAGGAACGATGCGAAGTCTTTCTTTGTAGAGCGGATGAAGGCTGGCGCTGACGTACGACCTGAGCGAATCGAAGAAGATACCGCCTGCCGCAGCCACTCCGCCCCCGACAATGATGACGTCCGGACTGAGCAGCGCAATAGATGGAACGAGCACACGCGACAACCAGTTCGCCGTCCTCTGAAACACTTGGCCCGCGAATGCGTCTCCGTCAAGATAAGCCTGCCAGACGTCGTGCGACGTCAATTCGTCGCGAATTTCCGGGGGAAATCGTTCCGCCAGCAAGCCGACCCAGCCCGCTTTCAAGCCATCCCTCGCCTGGCGGGCAATGCCCGCAGTGGACGCGACCGTCTCCAGGCACCCCTTCATGCCGCAGCCGCACATGTAAGAAATGTCGGGAAAAGAGATGTGCCCGATTTCTCCGGCAAGACCGCCGGCGCCCTCGTGCAGCCGCCCGTCCGACACCCAGGCGGAAGCCATCCCGGTGCCGATCGTAAGACCCAGCACATGCGAGTAGCCTTTGCCTGCGCCATGCAAATATTCGCCGTATACGACCATCTTCACATCGTTCTCGACAGCAACCGGCACGCCCAACAGCTGCTGCAGCCGAGCTGCGACGGGAACGTCGTTAAACGGCAGATTGGCGGAGCTCACCACCCCGGATTCGCTTTGAATAAATCCGGGCAGCCCGATGCCGACCGCTTCCAGTTCGGACTCACGGACCCCCTCCGCAGCTAATATTTCCTTGCATTGACCGGCTAGCTGTTGAATCAGCTCGCAGGAGCTCAGCTTAATTGTCCGAACCTTGCTCCGTCGAAGGAGCCGGCCTTCGGAATCGAACAAACCGGTCACGACGTTCGTCCCTCCAACGTCCATCCCGATCCGGCAGCTCATCCATCAGTCTCCTTCCGGGGCTCGAGCGTAATTTCCGATCGTCACCGGCTGTCTAGCCTTGACGGCCAGCTCTCCGGACAACACGCCGGCAAGCGCCGATACCATTGCCGGTTTGTTCTCGTACGTACACAGATATACCGGGGCTTCCGGGGCGATCAGCAGATCGTAAGGCGTTCGCGAGGCAACCCATACGAACGAGCCTTCACAGCTTGCGTTCAGGTCGCTGATCAGCCCGGATTGCGATTCGGAGAACGCCGCGTCGTACGACACGAACACCGCTCGCTGCCCCGTGCTTACCGCCTTGCGGGCAGCCTCCGCCTCTTCCGCCGTCGGATCGGTTCCCACCCGCACCTCTACAACGTCGTAGCCTGCTGCGCTGAGCGCTTTGCCCAGCGTCCAATCCTGCGGAATAACCTCGATGACCTCCGTGCGGGAATGAGGCTCCGCCCAGATGACAACCGTCTTGCCTTCCTTCGGAAGCGGCAACCGCTCTCCTCCCTTGACGACGGTCACAGCGGCTTCGCTAAGTTCCCTTTGCACCTCCGCGGCTCTTGCCCGATCCGCCTTCGGGAGCTCGTCTCCGAACAGGCCTTGCTCCTGCTTCAGGTTCCAGATCCGGCGAGCCGCCTCGTCGATGCGGGCCTCTGAAATTTCACCCGTCATCACGGCTTCCATTACCGCTTCAAGAGCAGCCGTCTGCCTCGACACCCGGTGGCTCACCAGAATAAGATCGGCGCCGGCCTTGATCGCGTCAACCGCGCCGCGCGCGACTCCGATCGTCCCCGAAATCGCATTCATCTCCAAGCAATCCGTCACAATCACGCCTTCGAAGCCCAACTCCTTCCGCAGCAATCCGGTTAGAATCGGCTCCGAGCGTGTCGCCGGAATGGCGGAATCGGGCTCGTAGGCCGGAAACACGACGTGTGCCGTCATAATCGCATCCGCTTTGCGCTCAATCGCGTAACGGAACGGATAAAGCTCAACCTCGTTCAACCGATCGACTCCGTGCGGAACGACAGGCAAAGCATGATGCGAATCGACCGCAGTGTCTCCATGCCCCGGAAAATGCTTTGCGACGGCAACGACGCCGCCTTCCTTGTAGCCTTGAATCGCCGCCAGGCCGAGCGCCGCCACACGCTTTGAGTCCTCTCCGTACGATCTCACCCCGATTACCGGATTTTGCGGATTGTTGTTCACGTCGAGGCAGGGGGCGAAATTCATATTGATCCCGATTTCGCGCAGCTCCGCGCCGGACAGCTTAGCGGCCTCGCGCGTCAGCGCTTCGTTGTCGGCAGCGCCCTGCGCCATCCCGCCCGGCATCACGGTTACGCCTTCCTCCAGACGGACGACCATGCCGCCCTCCTGGTCTATCGCAATGAAGAGCGGATACTCGGAGATTTGCTGCAATCGGTCCGACAGCTCCCGAACCTGCCCGGCGTCCTTAAGATTGCGGCGAAAATAAATAATACCTCCAACGCCGTAATCCCGAATCAGGTCGCCGATCTCCTTCGCCGGCTCGGTTCCTTCGAATCCGCACATGAACAGCTGTCCGATCTTTTGCTTAAGCGAAAGCTCTCCGAAACCTCTGTTTGTCGTCATGACTTTCTCTCCTCTATTCCTCGTGATTCGTCCAAGCCGGCTTATCCGCACCGGACTTGTTTTGCTGCTGCTCGCGGTACTCCGACGGCAGCATTCCCGTATATTTGCTGAATACCCGGGTGAAGTATCGGCGCTCCGCGTAGCCGACCATCAATCCGACCTGCGTAACGCTCTTATCGCTGAGCGCCAGCAAAGATCGGGCCATCTCCATTCTTTGTTTCGTTACGTATTCGACGAACGTCTCCCCGAAATGCTGCTTGAACAGCAAGCTGAAATAGCTGCCGCTAATGCCCAAGTATTCGGCCAACACGTCGATGCTGAGCTCTGCGGACAGATTTCGTTCGATGTAATCTTTCGCGGACAGCATCAGCACGTCGCTCGTCTTTTTCTTCATGACGCTCTCCAGCGATTGATCGACGAGCTGGTTGACGACCTGCAGCGTCTCGCGAATGCCTTGATGACGATCGATCTGCCGCCAGATTTCCGTCTCCTCGTGCCGGGCGATCACCTCCATCTCCCGCATCTCTCGCAGCAGATGAATGCATAGATAGTGGACGATCGGCGCGACTCGCTCGAACGAATTTTCCGGCAGCGATTTGAAACTCTCGTTCAGCTCGCGCAGCGCGGTTTCGGTGCGACGTCGGTCGCAGCGCTTCAGCCCGGTAACCATTTCTTCGATCGTGTCCCAGAGCTGCTGCGAAGTTTCGGAGCTTCCGCGAGCTCTCTCCGAGACGATAACGCCTTCGTGAGCCGTCGACGACAGGTACAACGATCTTTGCAAGCTTTTATATGTCTTGGACAGCTGCTTCAGCGTCACCTCCGCAGGATGAAGCGCGACGCGAATGCTCAGCTTGAGATAGCTCTGTACGGCTTGCCGCAGCGTCTCCGCCCACGACAAGCATTGTGCGCGCTCGTACAGATCGGGCGCGGAGCGTTCGATCAGCACGCACCATTCCCCGCTTCTGACTTGAATGACGGTATGTACGACGCCGAACGCGGTCAGGTTTTCCTGCAAAATATTGTTGATGGCAAAATTCCACAGCTTGCGTTCCTTGTCCTCCCAAATCTTCTCTCGTTTCGAATAGTCTTCGACGTCTACGAGCATCATCGCGAATGCCAGATTTTCGCCTTGCAGCTCTCCAAGCCTAAGTATCGCCCCGCTGGCCGATCCGCCCAGATCGGTAATCTGATCGTACAGCACCTTCTCGTAAGCGAGATGGAACACCTGCTTCCATTCCTGCTGCATCGAGCGCTGCTCCATGCTCTTCTCACGGACGGCGTCCGCCAGCTTTCGAATCGTCTCGACCAGTTCCTCGTAATCGATCGGCTTCAAAATGTAGTCTTTCACTTCGTAACGAATAACCGATCTTACATAGCTGAAATCCTGATATCCCGTCATCATAATGACTTCCGCGGACGTATCGAACTGTCGCAGCTCGCCCAGAAACTCGATACCGTCCATGACCGGCATCCGAATGTCGCACATAATGAGCTGCGGACGATGCTCCCGAGCCAGCTCCAGCGCCTGCTCCCCGTTACGAGCCGTCCCGACCAGCTCAATGTCCAGCTCTTCCCAAGGAATAACGGCTTGGAGATTTTTCAAAATGTTGACCTCGTCATCTATCAACAACGCTTTAAGCCTCATCGCCGCCCCTCCCTCTCCAGAGGTATTAGACATTTGATCGTCGTGCCGCATCCCGGAGCGCTGCACAGCATTACGCCATAGCCGTTCCCGTAATGAATGCGCAGCCGGTCCGCGACGTTGCCGACGCCAAGACCCCGTCGTTCCCCCGTCTCCGGTGATTCCGCGTACATTTCCTGCAGCGTCGTAATCCCGCTGGTCGCAAACCGAGCCAGCTGCTCCTCCGCTATGCCGATTCCGTTATCCTCGACATAGAAGGCGATATTGCGTCCTTCAATTGCCGCGCGGACTTCGATTCTCCCCATATAATCGATGCCTTCGAACCCGTGCTGAATGCTGTTCTCGACGAGCGGCTGCAGCGTCAGCTTCAAAATCGTGCAGTCCATCAGCTCCTTGGGAACGTCAATCGCGTATTCGAACAGCTCCTCGAAGCGGTATTTCTGAATTTCCAGGTAGCTCATCAAATGCTGCAGCTCCTGCTCGATCGTAATTTCCTCTTTCTGCTGAATGCTGATGCGAAAAATATTGGCAAGCCGCTGCACCATTTTGCTGACTTTGCGCCCCTCGTTCTGCACGGCCAAAATATTGATCGATTCCAATGCGTTAAACAGAAAATGAGGCTTGATCTGCGCCTGCAGCAGCATCATCTCGGCCTTGCGCTTGCGCGACTGCTCCTCCGTGACGTCGTCGAGCAGCTCGGACACTCTCTTGACAAGGCTGTTGAAGCCCCGGGACAGCGCCGTCGTCTCGTCGTTGCCGACGACCGGTACCCGTGTGGATAAATCCCCGCGCTCCACCTGCCGCATCGCTCGGACAACCCGCACGATCAACGTCACCATTCTCCGGACGAAAATCAGGTTAAAAACAAGCGCAAGCACAAGCGAGAACGACGTAATGACGACTGTCCAACGCAGCACGGCCGCCATGTCGCCGGACAAATACTTCCAGGAAGTGACCATGACCAGCTTCCAATCGCCGATGCCGAGCCGCTGAAGCTGCAAATCCTGAACCGATACGAGACTTTTGCGCTCGTCGAACGCAAGCGTCTTGCTCTGCGCCGCAGAGCTGTGCATATCGAGCGTCTCGGTATCCACGTAGTCGGAAATCCGGCGTCCTTCCGGGCTTTGCTCGCTGTCGTATACGATGTTGCCGTTGCCCGCTACAATCAGGAAGCGACGGTCAATTTTCCCTTGACTATTATAAAAGGTAAAAATCTTGCTTAGCTCGTTCATCTGGAATCGCGTGACGAGCACGCCTTTGTTCTTCATCGTCTCCACGTCGAGCAGCACGCGAATTTGCGTAAACAAATTATAGTCTCCGGTCAAGTTCGTATCCTCGTTAGGACCGATCCACACGGGAGCGCCGTTCTTGCGCAAAACCTCCTGATAGATGGGATGAGCCTCCAATTCCTCTCGCGGAATCGGCGTGTCCGTGGCCGAAAAGTTGACGTTGACCTGTTTGTTGTCGTTGCGGTACAACGTAAGCGAGTGGATACCCGGATAAGTCAGCAGAACGCGCTTGCGCAGCCTTTCCTTCTCCAGCAGCTGAGAATAGAAATCCGTGCCCTTGGACGATTCCCCTCCGGCAGGATCGACGGCGGCGCCGCCGTCATCGATCGATTGCTCGACGACCTCCACGCTGTCCTCCATCGTTACCCAGAAGTCCGAAAAGTAATTGGCTTCCTTGATCATGTTGTTAATGTTGCGGCCGATCGCTTTGAGCGTAAGCTCTGTCTGCTCCGCGTACTTCTTCTCCGTCACCTTCTGCGAGACAAGATACGAGACGCTTCCCAACACGAACAACGGAATGATAATAAAAGCGAAGAAGGCGGTGAAAATTCGTTTGCTTAAACTCATCTTTCGATGTCCGTCCTCTCATGTAGGTTGATCTCATTATAGCAGGAGGAGAAGCCGCTGGGCTCGCACGCTCGAAAGTTCGTACTCACTCTTATTATAGAAAACCGCGCGAATATCGATAAGTTGCCATTCTCATAATGGAGGGATAAAAATGAACAGTAACCCAGATAAAAAGCCTCGCCAGGCAAAAAATGCCTCCGGCGCCCTAATACGTCGAAGCAGCTTGGCTTAGACGTAAAAATAACGCTTGACAGCGCTTCCCCGACAATGGTAGTATCTTCTTCCTTTCGCTTTTATTCCATACAGGAGGACATAATGTGATTACCGTTAACGGAATCAGCAAGAGCTTTAAGGTGGCCCGAAGGGCTTCGGGCTTCGGAAACGCGTTTAAGGCGCTGTTTCGAAGAGAGTATACGGAGGTAGCCGCGCTGAACGACATTTCGTTCTCGATCGGCCAAGGGGAAATCGTCGGCTACATCGGCCCGAATGGGGCCGGCAAGTCGACGACGATCAAAGTGATGAGCGGCATTCTCGTTCCGGACAGCGGCACGTGCAGCATTATGGGCTACACCCCCTGGCTCGACCGGGTCAAGTACGTGCGCAACATCGGCGTCGTATTCGGACAGCGCTCCCAGCTCTGGTGGGACGTGCCGGTCGTCGATTCGTTCGAATTGCTACGCGACATCTACGATGTGACGGAGAAAGAATACCGAAGCAATTTCGATCTGTTGACCGAGACGCTCGATCTTGGCGAGCTGCTGCAAACGCCGGTGAGACAGCTCAGCCTCGGACAGCGCATGCGGTGCGAAATCGCCGCCTCTCTGCTGCATGGACCCGGCATTCTGTTTCTGGACGAGCCGACGATCGGGCTTGACGCCGTATCCAAAATCGCGGTCAGACGTTTCATCTCCACGATCAACAAGGAGAAAGGCGTTACCGTCATTCTAACCACGCACGACATGAGCGACATCGAGGCGCTGGCGCAGCGGATACTGCTGATCGGCAAAGGTAAGCTGTTGTACGACGGCGATTTGGCCGCCATGCGCGCCAAATACGCGTCGGCCGAAGGCGGAGAGACGGGCGGCGGCTCCGCGATCGAAGAAGCGCTCGTCAACATGTACAAGGAGTACGAGATTTCATGAGGGCTTTCTATTCCGTATTCCGCCTGAAGCTCGCGACGGGCTTCCAGTACCGCTCCGCCGCCCTCGCCGGCATCGCGACGCAATTTTTCTTTGGCTTCATCATCATTATGGTGTACCAGGCTTTCTATAGTCAGCCGCAGGCAGATCCCCCGATCTCGCTGACGCAGGTCGTCACTTACATCTGGCTGCAGCAAGCTTTCTTGGCGTTTATCGCGCTCTGGTTCCGCGACAATGAGCTGTTCCAATTGATTACGACGGGCAATATCGCCTACGAGCTCTGCCGGCCTAGCGGACTGTACGGCTTGTGGTATGCCAAGCTGCTCGCGCAGAGGCTGTCCAACGCCGCCCTTCGCTGCTTCCCGATACTCACCGTCGCCCTTCTGCTGCCTTCGCCCTATCGACTGACCTTGCCTCACGACACAACTACCGCCCTATTGTTTTTAATCGTTCTCGTTCTCGGCCTGCTCATTCTGGTCGCCGTTTCCATGCTCATTTACATTTCTACGTTCATTACGATGTCCCCGGCAGGTTCGCTGCTTATGTTCGGAGTCGCCGGAGAATTTCTCGCCGGCATGATCGTTCCCGTCCCGCTGATGCCGTCCTGGCTGCAAACGATCGTCTATGCGCTTCCGTTCCGGCTCGCAGCCGATTTTCCTTTCCGCGTCTATTCCGGGCACATCCCGTCGGCTGAGGCGCTCGCCACGATTCCGGTGCAGCTGCTATGGCTGACCGCGCTCCTGATGATCGGCAAATTTGCGATGGGCAAAGCGCTAAGACGAGTCGTCGTACAAGGAGGCTAATCCGATATGAGATTGTTCGGCAAGTATTTGCTTATTTTGTTCAAATCCCAAATGCAGTACCGAACATCGTTCTGGCTGCTGTCGTTCGGTCAATTTTTTATCCCGTTCTCCGTATTCGCGGGGCTGTACTTTTTGTTCGAACGATTCGGGCAAATTCAGGGCTGGACGTTTTTTGAGGTGGCGCTTGTGTTCGGCGTCATTCATATGGCGTTCGCCATCGCCGAGTGCCTGGCGCGGGGCTTTGACATGTTTTCCGCGCTGATCGTAAACGGCGACTTCGATCGGCTGCTCGTTCGTCCCCGCAGCACCGTGCTTCAGGTGCTCGGCTCCAAATTCGAATTCACCCGCTTCGGCAGACTGCTGCAAAGCCTGGTCGTGCTCGTCTGGGCGATCATCCGGGTGGAGACGGATTGGACGCTGATGAAAGCCGTTACGCTGCTCTTCATGATCGTCAGCGGCGTTATGATATTCACCGGCATCTTCATCCTTATCGCTACAATGTGCTTCTGGACGGTGCAAGGGCTGGAGGTGGGCAACATTTTTACGGACGGCGGCCGCGAGATGGCGCAATACCCGCTTAACATTTATCACAAATGGGTGTCCCGCTTCTTCACTTACGTTATTCCGTTCGGACTCGTCAACTACGTGCCGCTTCAATATATTCTCGGTCGGACGGAGGGCAGCGGAATTCCGTATATGCTCGCTCCGCTGGCCGGCTGTCTGTTCATTGTCCCCTGCTTAATGCTGTGGAGCTTCGGCGTCCGCAGATACCGCTCCACGGGCTCGTGACCGCGAGCTCCCGGCCGCGGACTGGAGCAATGCGGTCTTAGTCGGGAGTCCGCGTCAACAATCGGCTGTACTGCGGCTTGCTCATTCCGCAGTCGCCGGTTCGAGCAGTCCCATCTGAACGCAAATGTTGACGGAGAGCCGCTTTGTCTCCTTGCGGAAGCGGATGTCCATGCTATCCCCAAGCGTCAGGACAATCTCTCCGTCTCCGAAGACGGCATGCCGGACTTTAGCGCCGACAACGAGACGCGACGAATCGAGGATCGCATTCGGGTTCTCAGGGACGAACCCTTGAAGACCGGCCTCCGCGGCCCTCCCGGCGGGTTCAACCCGCTGCAAACGACGAACGTCTTCAACGAAGCGAGAAGGCTTTACCGGCTCCCCTTCCTTCCTGGCGTACGAGATCAGTTCAAGACCGCGCTTCGCCCTCGTCATGCCGACATAGAACAGCCTGGCCGCCTCCTCCATATCCCCTGCGTCGCCCGCCTCCCATTTGCGAACGTCGTCTGCGGAGGGCAGCACGCCTTCGATCAGATCGACGACATACACGCGCGCAAATTCCAGACCCTTGGCGCTATGCAGCGTCGACAAAGTAACCGTCCCGGCCTCTTTTCCGCCTTTTCCGCCTTTTGACTGCATCATTCGCCCTTCGAGAAATTTCAGTCTGGCCGCGAACTGCTCCATCGTCTCCAGCGGTTCGGCAATTTCCTCCAAGGCGTGCAAAATGCCAAGCAGCGTCTCCTTCCGATAACCCATCCGTTCGCATGATTTATCGATCGCTTTGTCGTAGCCGAGGTTGTCGCGAATGATGCGAATCGCCGTCAGCGGCTCCGCTCCCTGCATGCTGCGAAACGCCGCCTTGCACGCCGTCAGAGCTTTCCCCTGATACTCCCGCAGCGGAATATGCTTCACCAGGCGATCGAATACCGAATCGTCCTGGTCCGCTTTAAGCTCTAACAGCTGTTCCATTTGCTTTTTCGAAATGTATCCGCCGAACTTCAAATGGATTCTTTGCAAAATATCCGTGCGGCGATCGTTAAACGTCAACCGCATAAAGTTCAGCACGTCCTCTACGACCCAGTGGGAAAAGAAGCGCGCATCCCCGTCCTTCATATAGAAAGGAACACCCGCACGGTCGAGAGCATTCATGAGCAGGATGGAAGATCTATTGTTCCTGTACAAAATCGCAGTGTCGCCCAGCTCTCCGTCGTCGATAATTTTCTCCGTCACATATTTTGCTTGATAACGGTAGTCGGGAAGCACGGTAACGGCGATATCTTCCTTGCTCGGATTTTCCGTAAACATATTTTTATCGTATCGATCGCGATTGCGCTTAATAAAGCGGTTGGCGACATCTACGATGTTCGAGGTTGAAGGGTAGTTTTGCTCTAACAATAAAACGGACGCATGAGGATGCTTCGTCTTAAAGTCCAACAAATAGGCAGGCTCGGCGCCTCGCCATCCGTAGATGCTCTGGTCGTCATCGGCGACGGCCCACAGATTGCCGTGCTTCCGCACGAGCTTCTCTACGATTTCGTGTTGAACAAGCGAAGTATCCTGGCTTTCGTCCGTCATCACGTAATCGAAACGGCTCTGATATTTCGCAAGCAGCGAGGCGTCGGCGCTCAGCGCCGAGTCAGCCTCGGTCAGCATATCGTCGAAATCGATCAGCAGTCTGTCTTCGGCCGTCCGCTTGTAGCGCTCGTACTCTTCATAGATCTTCTCCGCTCCGGGAACGTCGCATTTGATCTGCGATAGCCGATCCGACGGGACCAGCTTGTTTTTGACGAAGCCGATGTATCTCGTCAGCTCTTCCATCCGATCGTCCGGCGGATAATCGCCGTTCGCGCGTCGGTACAGTTCGCGAATAATTTTCGGCTTGTTCGGCCGCCCGTCGTCCTCATCCCCGCTTCGTCCCTCAATAATCCGATAAGCAATGCCGCGACTGCGAAAATGATTCCGAACAATCTCGAAGGCCAGACTGTGTATGGTCGAAAAGTCGGGAGCGTTCGCGGACAGCGACGGGAACAATCTGGCAAAGCGCGCCCTCATGTCCTCCGCAGACGCTTTGCTGAACGTCACCGCTTTGATCCGCTCTGCCGGGACCCGCTTTTCTTCCATTAAATAAGCGATCCGCATCAGCATCGTCGTCGTTTTGCCCGAGCCCGGCGAAGCAAGAAGCAGCAAGGGTCCCTCGGAATGGGACGCAGCCTGCCGCTGCTGCTCGTTCAAAGCGACGTTCGCCTTAACGGCCATTCGTTCAAAGAAACTCATCGGTACTCTCCCGGTTCCGCATTTTGTCGCAAACGATCTTAAAAGCATCTTCGGCAGTTATCGTCATGCAGTCGGGCAAATTCCGCAGCTTCATTTCGACCTCTCCCGAAGCCGCTTGTTTGCCGACAACGATGCGAACCGGAACGCCGATAAGATCGGAATCTTTGAACTTCACGCCGGCGCGTTCGTCGCGGTCGTCGATCAGGGCGTCGATTCCGGCGGCCAGGAAACGCTCATACAGGTTTTCCGCCAGTGTCCTCTGGGCCTCGTCTTTGATCGAGATCGGAACGACGTGGACGCAGAACGGCGCAATGGCCGCCGGCCAGACGATGCCCGCTTCATCGCGATGCTGCTCGACCGCGGCCGCCATCATGCGGGATACGCCGATGCCGTAGCAGCCCATCGTCAGAGGCCGTTTGCGGCCCTCCTTGTCCAGGTACGCCGCGCCTAGAGGCTCGCTGTATTTTGTCCCGAGCTTAAACACATGACCGAGCTCTATCCCTTTACGAAAGAGGTAAGCTCCTTCTTCGCATCTCGCGCAGCGCTCCTCCTCCTTGGCATTGCGGAAGTCTCCCGTTGCTTCCACGAAGAAGTCTCTGCCCGGCTTAACGCCGCGGACATGATAGTCCCGTTCGTTCGCCCCCGCGATCCACTCCTTCCCGGCCGCGACGGTCCGGTCGACGAGCAGCGATACGTTCAGGCCGATGGGACCTGCAAAGCCGACCGGCGCGCCGGTGGCGCGCATGACGGCGGCCTCGTCGGCAACGGTCAGCTGCGCAGCTTGCAAATGCGCTTGCAGCTTCGGCTCATTCACTTCATGGTCCCCGCGGAGCAGAACGGCGACGATTGTTCCGTCCGCATCGTAGAGCATCGTTTTGAGCAATGCGGAAGCCGGAACTTGGAGAAAAGCCGCCAATTCGCCGATTGTCCGTACGTTTGGAGTATGGATTTTCTGGGGCGATGCTACGCCTCCATCGACTGTCGTCTCGCCCGTCAGCGTTCCGGCCTCCGCCTTCTCCAGATTCGCCGCGTAATCGCAATGCGAACAGGACACGATCGTATCCTCTCCGATGTCGGCGAGCGCCATAAACTCGTGTGTGCCGCCCTCTCCGCCGATCGTCCCCGGGTCCGCCTCCACCGCCCGCACGTTCAGACCGACTCGCCGGAATATCCGGCCGTAAGCGTCGTACATTGTGCGATAGCTTTCTTCCAGCCCCTCCGAATCGGCGTCGAAGGAGTAGGCGTCCTTCATCAGAAACTCCCTACCTCGTATCAGACCGAAGCGCGGACGTCTCTCGTCGCGAAACTTCGTCTGAATCTGATAGACGATCGCGGGCAGCTTGCGGTAGGAATGGATCTCTTCGCGCGCAAGCGCCGTTACGACTTCCTCGTGGGTCGGCCCGAGCGCGAATTCTCTGTCGTGACGATCGCTTAACCGCATTAGTTCGGGTCCGTAGGCGGCATAACGACCCGACTCGTGCCACAGTTCCGCCGGCTGCATCGCCGGCATCAGCAGCTCCTGCGCCCCCGCGCGGTCCATCTCTTCCCGGACGATGCTTTCCAGCTTGCGCAGCACCCGGCGGCCTAACGGCAAATACGCGTATACCCCAGCCGCCAACTGCCTGATAAACCCGGCGCGCAGCAGCAGCCGGTGGCTGACCGCATCCGCTTCCGTCGGCGCTTCTCTATACGTTTGGGCGAACAATCGACTTTGTCTCATTCTTTTGTGCAGCCTCCTTGCTTTCGATATCAAAATAAAAAACACACTCGTCAAGGGACGAATGTGTTCGTTCGCGGTACCACCCTAATTCGAATGCCTTGCGCTCGCGCGTATCGGCACTCCTCAACCGGATAACGGGATTTTCCCGGCAGCGGATACTTCGGGTTCACCGCTGCGGCTGACAAGGCGGGGAGTGTTCGTGCCGTCGGGAAGCTTCGCAGCCGGGCGCTTCCTCTCTGTACGACGGGGGCCGAATCTCATATCCTTGGTCTACGCCATTAATCGTATATAGGGTTAAAAATAGCTTTTCGCTAATTTACACTATTTGTTCAAGACTTGTCAATTCCATTGCTGCGTTGCTTCCTTGAGCTTCTGAATTTTCTGACGGGACAGGCCGGTCAGCTCGTGAATCGTTGGCGTCTCGAAGCCTTCTGCAGCATTTTCACGGCAATTTCTTGCTTGCTCTCGGCTTTGCCCTTGATTATACCCGCCTTAATCCCTTCTTCGCGGCCTCACGACCTCCCTTCAGCCCTTTCTTCATGCCTTTAATCTCCCAGGAAGTCATCAATTCCATCAGCTCGCCCTCCTTTTCCAAGCGTTGTTGTTCTATCTCTTCCATTTTTTTTGGCGGAGAAAGGCGAGCAGAGGCTCGAAAGAGTCGAGGCTCGAATGAAGAAAAACGGGAATTCCCATATCCCTCGCCCGCTTCTCGACCGACGGAAGCGGCTTGCGGAGGGCGACCGCGATGACGTTGGACAGCTGCAGCAAATCCGCGTCCTCTTCCTCTCGGATCAGCGCGATTTTCGGATAAGGCGCGGACTTAAAGCCTTCGACGATCAGAACGTCGAGCCGCTGCAGCGTCATCTGCGAGACAAGCTCCTCGATAGACGTCGTCCGTTCCACCACCCAGGCCGTACGCTCGGCAGAGACGATTGCCGTTGTCGACGAACCGGCCTGCCGGTGCTTCCACGTATCCGTGCCCGGCGGCTCCGGCTCGAACTGATGGGCGTCGTGCTTAAGCGTTCCGACTTTGCGGCCTTCGGCGGCGAAGGCGCGAATCAGCTCGCATGCCAGCGTCGTTTTGCCCGAATTTTTGTATCCGACAATTTGAATGATGCGCATCGCCGACCGTCTCCTTCCCGGCTATTTCCTTATATTCGCTATTGCCTTATTTTCCACGCCTTCACCGGATGGCCCCGCCTCAGCCCTTCCTTGATCGGGGGAATTTCGATCAGGCAATCCGCTCCGACGATCGTCGTCATCAGACTCGATTTATCGTCACCCGTCGGCGTAGCCCACACTTGTCCGTCGCCGCTAACGAACGTAACGGCGCGAATATAGCGACGATACGCGTTCACCTTCGGAAAGTCTTCGCCCAGCCTGGCCGTAAACTGAGGGAGAATCGGCCGCTGCACGCCGAGCATTCGGCGCAGCGCCGGTACGACAAACAGGTGGAAGCCGACGAAGCACGCTCCCGGATTGCCGGATAGCGCGAGTATCAGCTTGTCCCCGAGCAGCGCTGCGGATGTTGGGCTGCCCGGCCTCATCGCGATTTTGTTGAACAGCAGCTTCACGTCCGGCTGGGCGAGAATGTCGACCATGACGTCATAATCTCCGACCGATACGCCGCCAGACGTGAGCAGCAAATCGCATTCAGCCAATGCCTGACGCACAAGCTTGCCGGCCGCTTCCGGATCGTCGGGAACCTTGCCGAGCAAGGTCGGCTCGGCTCCGAATTCCCTGATAAGCGCGGCCAGCATCGGCGCATTGCTGTTGCGGATTTTCGCGGGGGCGAGCGGTTCGTCCACTTCCAGCAGTTCGCTGCCGGTAGAGAGAATCGCCACCCGGGGACGTCGCGCTACGGCAACGCGAGCGCAGCCGCAAGCGGCAAGAACGGCGCTCTCGCCCGCTTCGACCCGCCGCCCTGCCGGCAACAGCCGCTCGCCTTCGCGAATCTCGCTCCCAATCTCGGAAATGTTAGCGCCCGGCGGCACCGCCTTCCCGATCCGCACGAACGAAAGGCCGTCCCTCTCGTCAGTCTCGGTCATCTCCAGCATTACGACGGCGTCGGCCCCTTCCGGCACCATCCCTCCAGTCATAATCCGGGATGCCTGTCCGGGACCGAGCGAGCGCTTCGGCTCCGTGCCTCCGGGTAAATTTTCCAGCACGACCAGCTCTGCCGGACGGCCGGGCGCGGCCTTAGCCAGATCCACAGTTCGCACCGCGTAGCCGTCCATTCCCGACCGGCGAAACGGCGGGAACGGATGCGGCGCGATCAACGGCTCGGCCAAGGATCTGCCCCACGCCTCATATAGTGTTACGTTCTCCGCGTCTAGAACGCGAATAAAGTTTAATATCGTCTGCTGCGCCTCTTCCGGCTGCACCGCTTTGCGGCGAAATCGCTCGACATTGTCTGCTTGCTGCATCATGGACTTAGCTCCTTTGCTGCGCGCGCTCGGCCCAGCGGGCGTTCTCCTCGGCGAACTGTTCCGGCGTATCGATATCGTCCGCCAAGGCCAGCGATAGTCCGTTGGCTTGCAATTCGTCCTGCCCGATCGCGCAAGGCTCCAGCCGGTCCAGCCAATCCTGCAGACGTCGCCTTCCCGCCTGCAGCAGCTCCTCCGCGATCGCCCCCGTTTCCTTGCGATAGACTGCGTGCAGCGGCTGCAGCCGTTCGTCGATCAGCGGTACGGCCGCCAGCGCCTGCGCAGAACCGTTCCTCAACCGACCAAGCAAATATTCGGCCGCATCCGCGTCAGGATACGGCTGATCGCAGCCGAGCAGCCATACATAAGGCGATGCGGCGGCTTGGAAGCCTGCATGGACGCCGGCCAGCGGACCTTCCCCCGGATAAAAGTCGGCTGCGATTCGAATGTGCGGGGCCATCTTCAGCAATTGTTCGGCAAAGCCGGAATCATTGGCGACAACAACGATCTCTTCGCACACCTTCGATGTTTCGCGCAGTTGGCGTTCGATGATCGTCTCCTGCCCAAGCGTCAACAACGCCTTATTTCGCCTACCCATTCGTCTGCCTTGCCCGCCCGCCAGTATAACTGTCGTCATTGCCGTCTTCACTACTCCGCACCTCTTCCGCCCGCGCAACTGCATTCCGGCAGTTGCAGTTTCGACAACCTGTTTTCATGGCTCAGGAAGCGCTCTGCCGGAGGTTAACTCCCTCCATTGTAGACCGCTATCGATTGCCGAAGCAAGCCGCTTAGACGCTCTGCGTTCTACGATTCTGTGACTCTTCCGTCTCCCGCTCCTTCCCCATTCTCCCCTCGGTTTGTCAGTTGGCATAAAACGATCGACAAAAAAACCGCCGAGCAGCGACCGTTCCTTTGAACGATCCCCACACAGCGGTTTTCCCCATTCAAACCGTTACACCGGCAGCAGCGAAACGAAGCTGTACTTGCCCGAGCCGATTCGGAACACGGCGCAGCCTTCCTCTCGTCCGACTTCGCTGATCCCCTCCGCCAAACGAGCCGGCGTATCGCCTTCCAACACCTCGGTACCTTCCACCGACGGCACGTATACGAGCGCGGTCGCGTTGGCCGGAACCTCCACGTTCAGCAGAAACTCTCCGTTCGCGATCCGCCACTCTGTAGCAGCCGGTCCGCTTACTCCGTCGTAGCGGCAGCGCGCGAATGTCAACCCGCCAAGCGGACGCGGCCGTATCAACAGCGTCCCGAAGCCCGCTTTCGCGCCCTCGCGTCCGATGCCGCCGACGTTCCGGAACAGCCACTCGCCGACCGAACCGAAAGCGTAATGGCAAAGCGAATTCATGCCCGGGTCCTGAAAACCCCGCTCATCCGTCCAACCGTCCCAGCGCTCCCAGATCGTCGTCGCGCCCTGGCGCACCGAATACAGCCAGGACGGATATTCCTCGCGCAGCAGCAGACGGAACGCCAAATCGGCATGCCCTTCCCGCACAAGCGCATCCATCAGAAACTTCGTGCCCAGGAAGCCCGTCGTCGCCATATCTCCGAGCTCGCGGATTTTACCGACGAGTCTCGACACCGCCGCCTCCCTCAGCCGTTCCGGCAGCAGGTCCAGTTCCAGCGCCATCGCGTAGGCGGTCTGCGTATCTCCCTTGATCTGTCCCTCCCCGTCGACAAAACGGTCGATGAACGCGGTTCGAATGTGCTCGAACCTCTCGCGATACGTCCGACGATCCTCCTCCTCGCCTAGCGCTGCAGCGATGTCCGACATCAGCTTGGCGCTGTAAGCCATGTAGGCCGTCGAGAAAATATCGTAGGGCGTCGTGGAATAATGGCTGACCATGCGGCCGAATTCGGCGATCCGCTCCTCGAACGGCCGCTCGTTCACGGACAGCCAATCCCCATACTGAGACACATCGTCCCGGATGCCGTCCGGGAACAAGGCGCGGTTGAATTCGACCCAGCGCTTCATCGATGCGTAATGCTTGCGAAGCACGCGCCGGTCGCCGTACGTTTCGTACAGCAGCCAAGCTACGATAAGAGGAGCGTCCGCCCACCCGGCCGAAGCCGTATGCGTGTAAGTAAAGTCGTTGTCGAACTCCGTCTTCGGCCCGAAAATAAACGGGGCAAAGTCCGTGTAAGCTCCGGTCGGCCGCTGCGCATCCTCCAGGTCGACGAGCCACTTGGCGTAAAAAGCCGAAACGTCCATAAAATAAGCGGCCGTCCCGGAGAAAATCTGCCCGTCCCCCGTCCAGCCGTGCCGTTCGTCCCGCTGCGGACAGTCCGTCGGCACGCTCATAAAGTTCGCCCGCTGCGTCCAGCGCACATTCTCGATCAGCCTGTTGACCAGCGGATGCGAAGTTTCCAGCTCCCCCGTCTCCGGCAGTTCCGAGTGAACGACAACAGCCGCCGCTTCTCCTAGCTCGAAAGGACCGTCTCCGCTCAGTTCCACATATCGAAAGCCGTGATACGTAAAAGTCGGCTCGAAAACTTCCCCGTCGCCGCCACGGCACACGTAGACATCGGTCTGGCGGGCAAAGCGAAGATTATCCGTATACAACACGCCGCTGGCGTCCAAAGCCTCGCCGAACCGGAATGTGATCCGGGTTCCGGCCTCGCCTTTTATAGAAGCCCGCAGCCAGCCCGCGAGATTTTGGCCGAAGTCGATCAGCACGCGCCCGTCGGGCGTCCAGCGCAAGCTGTACGGCGTCCGCTCGCCCGTCTCCCGGATCGGCCGCGACATCTGCGCAACGATCCAGCCGCGATAATCGTACATGACGTCCGCCGGTGTCCATGCCGTATCCGCGAAGCCCGGCGCATTCCAGCCCGGCATCTCCAGCCGCGCGTCAATTGTCTCTCCCATCTGCAGATCCGAAGAGACGACCGGGCCAAGCGATGTCGTCCATGATCCGTCGGTCGTCACGCAATCTCGCGAGCCGTCCTCGTACTCAATGTTGAACTGCAGCAGGAAAGCCGGGTCCATGCCGTATTTTTGAAACCCGAACATGCCGATATAACCCGAGTACCAGCCCTGCCCGAGCAGAACGCCTACAGCGTTATCCCCCTCCCTCAGACGGTCGGTAACGTCGTAGGTCTGGTACTGGACGCGCACATGGTAATCGGTCCACTCCGGCGAGAACACATCCTTCCCGACGCGCTCTCCATTTAGCCACAAGCGATACAGGCCAAGCGCGGTCGCATACACCGTCGCCCTGCGCACGCCGGCGCGCGCGCCGAAGCCCTTGCGTAAATACACGTTAGGCTTGGGCTTTTCCTTCGTCGGCTTAACGTCCTTTTTCGACCCGATCCATACGCCTTTCCATTCGTGTCGGCTCAGCAGCCCCATCGACCAGCAGCCCGTCTCGCTCCAAGGCCCCTCATGTCCTAGCTCATCCCACGCCCGCACTTTCCAGTACGCCCGCTGCTCGGAGACTAATTTCTTGCCCTCGTATTCCACCTGCTGAGTCGCCGCGCTCGTCACAACGCCGCTGTCCCACAAATCGCCCTTTTCCTCGTCCAGCAACTCCGGCCTGGTAGCGACCAGCACCCGGTACGCGCTTTGCGCCGCTCCTCTTCGCCCGCAGTCGACGATCCATCCGAGACGAGGACGTTCGACATCTATTCCAAGCGGATCGTCCAAATTTTCCGCACGAAGCCGCTGCGCTCTCAACGTTTCCATCTCTCCGCCTCCCAAGCATTGCATTTCTCTCTCTATCCTTTAATTCCGCCCGAAGCGACACCCTCCAGCACTCGACCGGAGAAAATAAAGAACAAAATCAGAATCGGCACCGTCGCCATGACGGAACCGGCCATCGCCAAATCGATGTTGTACATTAAATTGTTCGTGAATTTCATAATCATGAGCGGAATCGTCTTCTTCGCTTCGCTCTGCAGCATGATCAACGGAACGAAAAATTGGTTCCAGATTTGCACCGACATAATGATGCAGATGCTGAACACGACCGGGCTCGCGAGCGGGAACATCACTCGTTGGAACGTCGTCCATTCCCCGGCTCCGTCGATCTTCGCCGATTCGTACAGATCGGCCGGCAGCTTCTCGAAAAACGTCGTCAATAGAAATACCGGCATCGACAAGCCCGACGCGAGCACGATTACGACGCCCCATTGCGAGTTCATCAGTCCCATATCGCGAATGAGCAGGAAAATCGGAACGATGCCGAGCTGTACCGGAAACATCAGACCGATCAGAAAATAGACGAGCAGTCCGTTTTTGAAACGAAACCGGAACCTCCCGATCCCGTAAGCGACCATCGAAGACAGCGCGATTACGATCAGAAGCGTCACAGCCAGAATCAAGACACTATTGAAAAAGTAACGGTGGAAGCCCGCCTCCGCGAACAGCTTGCCGAAGTTGGCGAAATTGAACACATCCGGCCAGCCGAACGTGTTCGACAGCAGCTCTTTTTTCGATCGGAACGCCTGATAGGTCATATAGCCCAGAACGAACAGCGTAAAGGAGGAATATAACCACAAAATCGCGGAGCTGACATAGGTTCGGTTTGCTTTCAGATTCATGCTCCATCCTCCGTTCGACGATAGGTGAGAATGACTTGGACGACGGCGACGACGAAAATGACGGCGAACATCACGCAGGCGATCGTCGTGCCCATCCCCATCGCATTCACGTTCATCGTGCCTCCGACCGCGCTGTTGTCGCCGAAGGCGATCCGGTAGAAGAACAGGGCCATGACGTCCACGCTGCGATTAATGCCGCCCGATACGCCGCCCAGAATAAAGCTGAAATCGAACATCGTCATCGCGAAAATGTAGGTCAAAATCAGCATGTTCAACACCGTCGTCTTGATCTGCGGCAGCACGATGCTGAAAAATCTCCGCCAGTACGACGCCCCTTCGAGCAGCGCGGCCTCCATCATTTCTACGGGAATCATCTTCATCGCCCCGAGGAAAAAGATCATGCCAACGCCGATACCCGACCATGCGACCATAATCCAGACGATGTAAATACCGAACTCCGGCAATCCGATCCACGGTCTTGTCCATTCGCCCAATCCGATCGCTTCCAGCAGCTTGTTAAAGACGCCGATGTTGCCGTCGAAGATGAGCGTTCCCATAAACACGATGACGGGCGTGGCGATAAATTGAGGCGAGAAAATCATCGCCTGGAAAAAGCGATGTCCCTTGATCTTGCTGTATAGCAAATAGGCCATATACAGCTGTCCAGGCAGCACCGCGAACGTATTGAGCAAAAACAGAATAACGCTGTGCCGGAACGCGCCGGTCAGCTGCGCAAAGAGCTCCTTGTTGCCGAACAGCTCGGCGTAATTGGCGAAGCCGACAAATGTCTTCGATCCGATCCCGTCCCACTGGTTCAAGCTGATTTGGAACGCCGAGAAGATCGGATAGACGGTAAACAAGCTGTACAGCGCGAAGCCCGGCAAAATAAACCACAGAAATGGCCGTTTTTTAATCCATGTCAACCGTAACACCCTCTCTGCACGCGGCAAAGGGGCTGTCCCATACGCTAACAAAGCTTCATGGATAGATAATCGATGGACAAGGGGACAGGGGGATGTACCTCCCTCCGATGCTATACGCTCTTGAAATTTGAATAGTTAAACCCGTTGCAAAGTGATTTCAGGAGCGTATGAGGCAGTCTACGGGAGGTACATTCCCCTTCTTTGTCTATCGATTATCCCAAGCTTCTGTCTACCGGGACAGCCCCTTGATCCGGATGATGTCTTTATTTTTACTGTGCCGGGTAAGTAGCCGCCTTGTCGAGAATTTCCGCCCCCTCGGCTCCGGTAATTGCGGACGTCATCAGCTTCGGAATAACATCCTTCATGAATACGTCGGCCGTATTGGATTCCTGCGAAGACAGCGCAGTCAGCACGCTGTAGATGTTGACGCCCGCTTCGTCGAATACCGCCAGTTCCTTAACGCCTTCATCCTTCGGCGTAATGTCTTTGAGCGTCGGTACAAGGCCTACGGCATCTTCCAGAATCTGCTGCGCCTCAAGCGAATTCAGAAACTCGATATATTTGACCGCCTGATCGGGGTGCGCCGTCTTGGCGGACACCGCATAAGTCATAAAGTTGCTGTAGCTGGATTGCACGACCTTCTTGCCTTCTTTATTCGGAATCGAGAAGCGTCCCAGATTCATACCTGAATCGACATAAGTTGCATTAGACCACGTTCCGTCGATGATGGCCGCCGCTTTGCCGTTCGTGAACGCGAATTGCGCGGCTGCGTAATCCTGCGCCAGGTAGTCTTTGCCGAAATAGCCTTTGTCGACGAAATCGCGGAACGCCTGCAGCGTCTCGGCGACGGTCGGATCGGTCAGCTTGCCTTGGCCGGCTTGAGCCGCCTTAAGCGCCGTATTGGAGAAGGCCGGCGCGAAGGCGAAGATCGGCCAAGCGCGATCCCATTCGCTCTTCCCGGCAAGCGTAATCGGCGTGATTCCCGCCGCCTTCAAAGTCTCCAGGCCTTGAACGAATTCGTCCCATGTCGTCGGTGCCTGAAGTCCGTTCTTCTCGTACAGATCCTTGTTGTAGTACACGACGTTCGTATCGAAGAAGGACGGCAGCGAGCAGTAGATTTTGCCGTCTACCGTACAGTAGGTTTTCTCGGATTCGGAGTAACGGGACATATCGAGATTGTAGGAAGTCAGATCCATCAGGAAGCCGTTTTTGACCATTTCGCCCATTTTTGCCGTTTTGTCGCCTTGCACCCAGAACAGGTCTGGAAGCTCGTTGGCCTGCAGCGCGACGTTTAAGCTCTGATCGTTTTGAGCGAAGTCGTATTCCATCTTGATGTTCGGATACTTGGCCGCGAAGGCGGCGTTGATCTTCTTGAACGGTTCTTCCAGTACAGCCTGGTTGCCGAGGTCTCCCCATACTTTCAGCGTAACGTTCTCTTCTTGAGGAGTTTGCGAGCTTTCCGCCGGCTCGCTGCCGGAAGCGCTCGCGGAAGGGCTGGCCGATGGGCTCGAGGCGCCGTTTGCATTGTCCTTACCACCGCAGCCTTGCAGCACCGCGCCGGTCATAGCAAGCAGCCCAAGCGCGATAACAAATCTGTTTCTCTTCAAATGAAACCCCTCCGATTTTCTTAGAAATGTAGACATGATCGCGATCTTTCTACATTGTAAGCGATTGCACCTGCCTGCTCCATGCAGCAATCGAGCGAGAATGTTCCATCTCGACCGGAGAATGCGGACGTTCTCCGGTCCATGTTCCATATTTTACGATCCAGATTCCTTTTTACACGATCAGGATCTGCTTTTAAACTGTTTCACCGTCTGCCCCGTCATGCGCTTAAACACTTTAATGAAATAATTGGCGTTCAAATAGCCGACGCGGGCGGCAATTTCCTCGGTGGAAAGCTCCGTCTCGTTATACAGACGGATCGCCTCGCGAATGCGAATACGCGTCAAGTAATCGGAGAACGCCTCTCCCGTCTCTTGGCGAAAACGCTGACTGAAGTGGCTTGGGCTGAAGCTGACACACTCGGCGGCGTCTTCCAGCCGCAGCGGTTCGCCGTAACGGCTCTCGACGAACGCCTTCGCTTTGGCGACCCAGCCCCGGCTCGCATGGAGCGAAGACGCCGCCTCTTGCGCGCGCGCCAGCATCTCTTGCAGCATACCGACAAACTCCGCTTGCGTACCGAGCTTGCGGAACGCTTCGTTCAGCGGCCAAGCGGCGCCGAAGCGGTCGCGAAGGCTTTCCGGATCCGATTCGTAACGCTCGATCATCAGATTCATCAGATGGGTCGCGATCATCTCGCCGACCCGCTGCCATTCGGCCGGAAGCAGTCGAGCGGCCGGATCGCCGATACGGCGGCGAATCTCGTCTCCCAATTGCTCGAAATGAAGAAATTCGATTTTGTTTTTCGCCTGTCTGTACAGCTCCAGACGCTCCTGCTCCGCCATTTCTCTCAAGACGACATGCTCGGCGAGGTAGATCCCCGCTCCGTCGTAAAAGCACATCCGAGCCGCGCGCTCCGCATCCTTCCTCGATTGTCCGAGCCGATCGAACGTCACGGAATTCCCGGCTCCGGTGACGAGCGCGACGTTCAGATTTTTGGCCCATGCCGCCGTAAGCTCTTCGGCAATCTGCCGCAGTCGAATCGAGTCGTCCTGCTCGCCCTCACGCAGCGCGCAAGCGCCATGCAGCAAGCCGTCCTGCTCGCCGAAATACTCCAGACCGTCCAGCCGGGAGAAAATTTCCTCCGTCTGCAGCGCCATCGCTTTGCGCTCCGTCTGGGAATAACCGGAAGTTCTCGGCAGCGGCATCAGGACGACCCAGCGCGCCTCGCCTCCCCATCTTTCCAGCCGCTCCAGCAGCGCGGGACAATGCTCTGACAGTCGCGCGCCCCGGTTTTCTTTGGTCTGCGTCAGCCACGCGGCTCTCTCGTCGTCGAGCGAACCCGCCGCGCCGGCCGTCTCCGGCACTCCCGACCTTTCGCCGTTTACGGATAGCGCATCGAGAACGCGCAGCAGTTCTTCAGGCTCCATCTCGTATTTTGAAATATAGTCGTTAACGCCAGCCTGGATGGCCTGACGAGTATATTCGAAATCGCTGTAGCTGCTCAAAATAATAAAACGAAGGCTCGGATCGAGCCGTTTCAGCTCGCGGATCAGCGCAAAGCCGTCCATGCCCGGCATACGGATATCGGTCAGCACAATGTCGAATTTCTCTTCCGCCGCCGCGCGCATTGCTTCCTCTCCATTTTTGAACACGCCGCCGATTCGGTAGCCTCTGCTCTCCCAATCGATGATCGATTGCAGGCCGATCCGTACGAGTGCTTCATCGTCGACGATCATCACTTTACGCATGCGAGCGCTCCCCCTTTTCCTCCGCTGATCCGTCCATCCGCAAAGGCACCCTAACCGTTATCGACGTGCCGACTCCCGGTTCGCTGCGAATCGACAGACCGTAATTCGTTCCGTAATGAAGCTGGATTCTCTCCTGAACGCTGCGCACGCCGAGCCTGTCCGTCGGAGAAGCCGACAGCCCGCGAACAAGCCTCTCCACTGTCTCCTCGTTCATGCCGACCCCGTTATCGGCAACTGTCACGAGCAGATGCTCGCCTTCCGACACCGCGGAAACGGTAATTTCCCCGGGATGCTCGGACGGGGCCAAGCCGTGGATCAGCGCATTCTCGATGAGCGGCTGAAGCAGAAACTTCAGCACCTCGACCTGCTCCAGTTCGGCTGGAACGTTCGCCGTGAACTCGAAGTGCTGGTAGCGCACCTTCTGTATCGCCACATAGTTATGCAAAATCGCGATCTCGCTCTGCAGCGGCACAGGTCCTCCCGACCCTCGCAGCGCATAGGTGAGCAGCGCGTTTAGAGCATCGACCATTTCCTTAATATTATCCTGCCGCTGAATCATCGCCATCCAACGGATCGAATTTAACGTATTGTACAGAAAATGCGGCGACAATTGGTTTTGCAGCACGCGAATTTCGGCGTCCTTCTTCTTCTTCTCCTGCCGGGCGACCTCGTCGATCAGCTGCTCGATCTCGTACATAATCGAGATGAACGTGTCGTTCATCTCCACGATCTCCACCGCCCCGCCGAAGCGCTTCAGCTTGCCCGGACGAACGCCCTTGATGCCCATCTTCATGTTCATCGTCAATCTGCGAATGGGGATGACGAGGTCCAATGCCAGCAGATGAGTGACGACAAGGCCGAGCAAAATGCAGCCGAACAAAATAAACAGCGCCTGCCGCACTGTAGAGTAGATCGGTTCATACAGCCGGTCAAGCTGCATCTGCACCGCCAGCGTCCAGCCGTTGCCCAGCCTGTCGTCGGTAAAGCTGAGCAGACGGCTGGCTTTGACGTCGCCGATCGACACCTCGTTGTCGACAAGCGACTCTCCTTTTTCGTCCAGCAGCTTAAGCGCCGTATCCTCCTGAAACTTCATCTGCCGAAAAATATCGCCGACCGCCTCGACGCGAATGACAAGCGTTAAAGTACCTAGCTCGTTCAGCTTCTCGTCGCGAATCGTTCGGCCTAACCGGAATGCCCGGTGTTGCGTATAACCGTCGTCGAACGTCAGCGGAGCGAACCATCTGGCTCCCCCCTTCATCTCTCCGACCGCCGTCCGATATTCCGAATTGCGCACATCGTACTCGTCGATCGCATTTTTGCCATACGTATAAATAGCGCTTGGCGTCTCGATCTTAATTGAGCGGATGTAGCTGTTCTGGTCCGCGCCCAGCCAAAGCACGTTCAGCTTCTCGTTGATCGCGCTCTCTACCTTGAATCGGTCGTAGGCAGACTCGGGCTCCGTCTTCGCCAGCTTCAGCAGCTCGCCGTCCGTCATAATCTGCTTGCTGAGCTGCTCGTAGCTCCTCATCCGGTCGTCGACCTTCTGCCCCATCAGACCGAGCAAGTCGGTGGCGTATTCGGCGGCTTGAGCCTTCGAGGAGGACGTGTAGCTTTCGGTCAAATAATAAATGCCCGCAAGCGCGGGAAGCAATATTAGCGGCGTATAGACGAGCACCAGTTTGTAAGGCAAGCGAATACTGCGCCAACGCGTCGGAAGTCTGAAGCGGCCGATTCTCATCCGTCTCCCCCTCTTGCATGCGGTTTCCCCATCATTCTAGCACAGATTCCCTCGCCTCCGTCCGGAAATAAGTCGTTTTGCCTCGCATTACCGCTTCAAGACAAAATAGACCATCCCGGAAAAGAATGGCCTGAATTATGGTTGGTTACTAAAGATAGCGTAATTGACGGCTTCTTACGGTCTCGCAGACCGTTACGCAGTCCGATTCGTGCTTCCGGCTGCTTCTTACGGTCTCGCAGACCGTTACGCAGTCCGATTCGTGCTTCCGACTGCTTCTTACGATCTCGCAGACCGTTACGCAGTCAGATTCGTGCTTCCGGCTGCTTCTTACGGTCTCGCAGACCGTTATGCGGGCCAATCTGAGCGGCCTCGGGCGTTTTTGGTGCTATCGCATGGAACAAGCGAAGCCAAGTCCGCATCCCAATTGGCTTCGTGATCCGATTGGATTTTTGGGGCGGCCTCCATACGTTCAGTCGGACAGCAACGCCTCGGCAGCCTGCTTTCCTTGAGCGACGCAGTCCGGCAGGCCTACGGCCTCGAACGCCGCGCCGGTGGCGAATAAGCCAGGCAGCTTCTGAGCAAGCTCGGCGCGAAAATCGGCGATAGCTCCGACATGTCCGACCGGATATTGCGGCATTGAGCGGCGCAGACGCGTAATTTCAACGAACTCCGGCTCTGCCTCCAACCCCATCAGATCGCGCAAATCTCCGCGTACCGCCGCGATCATCGCCTCGTCGTCCAGTTCGACGCCCTGCTCGTCGTTCGCCCGTCCGACATAGCAGCGAATCAGCCGCTTGTCTTGCGGCGCCGTATGCCGCCATTTCGCCGAGGTCCACGTGCTAGCGGTAATAAGCCGCTTCTCTGAGCGCGGCACAAGGAAGCCCGAACCGTCCAGCTCGTGTCCAAACCCTTCGGCCGCATAGCCAAGCACAACGTTGGCCACGGAGACGTAACGAATCGCCGACAGCGCGGACACGTCCGTATGCGGCGCAAGCAGCTCCGCCGTGCCATAGGCGGGCAGCGTAACGACGACTTGGTCGGCTTCGCATGTCGTACCGTCGAGCATATGTAGACGGTACGCCGTTCCCTCCGGCGCGGCAATCGGCTCTATCTCCCTTACCTTCGCTTCCAGTCGGATATTTCCGCCTTCTGCCCGGATCCGCCGCTCGAGCGCTTCGATGACCGTCGACAAACCGTTCCTGAATGTCAGGAATACGCTGGTCGGCAGCTTCGGAGCTGCCGACGAAACGGAAGCGCCCCCTCCCGTCTTCGCAGCCGCAGCCGCAAGCTGTTGGGTCGCCATGGTTCCCGCGATCAGGCTGCCGTGCTCCTCGACCATCCGCTTGAACTGCGGGAATGTAGCCTCAAGTCCCAGCTTGTACAGATCGCCCGCATGAATGCCCGCTAATAGCGGCTCGAATACGCGCTCGACCATCTCCTTGCCCATTCTGCGCTCAAGGAACGCTCCGACAGATTCGTCTCCCTCTTCCGCTTCTTCCGTCAGCTCCGATTCCTGCAAAGCCCGCAGCTTCCCCTGCTTGGACACCAGCTCCGTCTGCATGAATTGGTCGCTATCCGTCGGAACGCCCATCATTAAGCCCTGCGGCATCGAAACCAGCTTGCCTTCCCGAGAGATATACGTCTTCTTCGCCCGCGGATTCGTGCCCGTCAATTCCCCGATCAGGCCAAGCTCCTCGGCCAGCCGGATCATCGGCGGCTTCCGCGCGAGGAAGGAGTCGGGACCGCGTTCGATAACGAATCCGTCTCTGCGCAGCGTATTGATTAGGCCACCTAGCCGGTCGGAGCCTTCCAGAACCGTTATCTCGACCGCTTCGCCGCGCTCCTTGGCCAGCTTAAGCAAGTAAAAAGTAGCGCTGAGGCCGGTAATCCCGCCGCCCAGCACCGCCACCCGGCGACTTTTATTCGTCATTGCCGTTTCCCCCGTTCGCCGCGCCGATCACCGAATCGGCCAATACGACCATATATTGCGGATCGTCGTTCAGCATGCGAATCCGTGCGAGGCGAACTCCTTTTTCTTCGGCGAGCTGCTTCGCTTCGATGTCGATATCGTACAGCACCTCAAGATGGTCGGATACAAATCCGACTGGAGTCACGAGCACGGAACGGAAGCCTTCCGCCGCAAGCTTCTCCAGTGTCTCAAGAATATCCGGCCCTAGCCAGGGCTGGCCGGTCTGACCCGCGCTCTGCCAGGTAAACTGCCAATTGTCCACGCCCGCCTTATCGGCTACGGCCGCCGAGGTCGCAAGCAGTTGGTCTGCATACGGATCGTTTAACTCAAGAATTTTAGCCGGGAGGCTGTGCGCGCTGAATAGCACGAGCGCTTCTCCCCGGTCGCCGCCAAGCTGCTCCAAACCTTCGTTCACGCGTTCGCTCAGCGCCTCGATTAGCTGTGGGTGCAGATGGTACTCATTGACTCCGCGGAAACGAATGCCATGCTTCTCCGCTTCCTCGCGCGCCCGTTTCAAATAACCGCCAACGCTCATCGACGAGTATTGCGGCGTCAGCACGATACCGACCGCTTCGCGAATGCCGTCCGCCGCCATTGCTGCGATGCCGTCCTCGATGAACGGCGCCGCATGCTTCAGTCCCTGATAGCACACATAAGCTCCGTCTCCGGCCAGCTCGTCCAGCTTGCTCTGCAAAGCCGCCGCCTGTCGGTTCGTATTTTCGCGCAGCGGGAACACTCCGCCCACGATCGTCCGATAACGGGATGTCAAATCCTCCAGCTGCTCGGCCGTCGGCGGATGACCTCTGCGAATATGCGTATAGTAAGCTTCTACCCCTTCCAAGCTCTCGGGCGTTCCATAGGACATAACCAGCACGCCGATCGTTCGTTTGTCCGCGCTCATGCTTGCGCCTCCTCTGTCAGCTTCCGTTCGCTGTAGCTATGAATAAAGTCCGTCAACTCTTTCAGCTTATCGAGCGACGCCTCGGGGAACAACCCGTGTCCCAGGTTGAAAATATAGCCCGGTTCGCGCATGCCTTCGTCAAGCAGTCTGCGCGCATGTTCGTGAATGACCTCGGACGGGGCGGTAAGCACGTAAGGGTCGAGATTGCCTTGAATCGCAAACCGTCCACCGAGCCTGCGCCGACCTTCTGACAGCGGCACCCGCCAGTCGAGTCCGATGACGTTCGTCTGAAGGTTGGTCAAATGTTGCAGCAGCTCGCCGGAGCTGACGCCCGGGAAGTAGATTTTAGGCACATCCAAATCCGCCAGCGACGCGAAAATGTTTTCGATATGCGGCAGCACAAACTCCTTAAAATCGTGCGGCGCCAAAGAACCGACCCAGCTGTCGAATAGCTGCACCGCCTTGGCCCCCGACGCAATATGCGCGCGCAAATAGGTTGCCGCCATCTCGGCCAGCTTGCCCATGAGCAGATGCCAGGTTCGCGAATCGCCATACATCATCGCTTTGGTGCGAATATACGATTTGGTCGGTCTGCCTTCTATGATATAGCTGGCCAGCGTAAACGGTGCGCCGGCAAAAGAAATGAGCGGAACCTCCAGCTCGCGCTCGAGAATACGAATCGTCTCCAGCACGTGGGACAGATCGCCCTCCACATCGATCGGCTTCAGCTTGTCCACGTCGGCGGCGCTGCGCACCGGATTATGGATGACCGGGCCGACATCCTTGACGATATCGAAGTCGATCCCGATCGAAGCGACGGGATTCATAATATCCGAATAGAGAATGGCCGCATCGACCCCAAGCTTGTGAACCGGCATCAATGTCACTTCGGCTGCCAGCTCGGGCTGCCGACAAATTTCCAGAAGCGAGAACTTCTCTTTGATTTTACGATAATCCGGATCATAGCGTCCCGCCTGGCGCATGTACCATACGGGGATGCGTTCCACCGCCTCCCTCTTGCAAGCTCGCAAGAACAAGTCGTTTTTCAACATAAGCTTCCAGCCTCATTTATGTACCAATTTGGTTTTCATTGCTTTCATTATGCCCCTTTTATCCTGCGTGAACAACCTTTACACCCGGATGGAGTATGACAATAGTTTGACAATGCGGCTTTTTGCCTGCGTGCGGGACTATGTTATACTGGCTATGCTTATGTCAGCATCGAAGAAGGTGTAAACCATGCAGCGTTGGAAAATCAATCTCTACATCTTAATGGTCGGCAACTTCCTGGTCATGGCCGGAATGACGATGATCATGCCTTTTCTGTCGCTCTACCTGCAGCAGGATTTGGGACTGACTGACGAGCACGAGATCGGTGTGTGGGCGGGCATCATTTTTGCCGCGAACTTCGTGACGTCCTTCCTGTTTCAACCGTTATGGGGCAAGCTGGCGGAAAAATACGGCCGTAAAATGATGCTGCTGCGCTCCGGCTTTGGCATGTCGATCGTAATGCTGTTGATGGGCTTCGCGACCGCCCCCTGGCATTTGCTCATCCTGCGAATGCTCAACGGCGTCATTTCGGGATTTATGCCGGCCGCCGTCTCCCTCGTCTCGTCTTCAACGCCGAAGGAGCGAATGGGATTCGCCATGGGCACGTTACAATCCGGCGGTACTGCGGGGGCGATTCTCGGCCCTTTTATTGGAGGGTTAATGGCGGACAACTTCGGCTTTCGTCCGATCTTCTACATAACCGGAACTTTATTATTTCTCGCATCCGTCATCACTTGGCTGCTCGTTCACGAGAAATTCGATCGCGCCGCAGCCGCTATGAAGGAGCAGGTCAGCGTCCTGAAAGGCTTCCGGGATCTGATGGTCATCCGCCAGCTTCCGGTGCTCCTTACAGTCACCTTCCTCATTCAATTCGCCATGCTTAGCCCGATGCCGCTCATCCCTCTTTATGTACAGCATCTGCACGGCACTTCGGAAAATCTGGCGTTCTACGCCGGTTTCGTCGGCTCCGTAACCGGCATCTCAAACATGATTTGTTCCCCAGTGCTGGGCAAGCTTAGCGATCGAATCGGCGCGACGCGAATCCTGCTGATTTGCTTGGCGGGCTCCGCCGTGATGACGATCCCGCAAGCGTTCGCGGATTCCGTCGGCATGCTGCTCTTCTTCCGCTTCCTGCTGGGCTGTTTTATGGGAGGTTTGATTCCGACCGTCAATGCGCTCGTGCGCCAATATACGCCGGATGGCAAGGAAAGCCGAGCGTTCGGCTTCAACACGAGTGCGCTCAGCCTCGGCAATATGATGGGACCGGTCGTCGGCGGCGCTCTGTCCGGCTGGATCGGCATCGAGGGGCTGTTCATTCTTGCGGGCGTGCTGCTGTTCCTGACTTGCATCTGGGCTACGCGCGCTTTGCGCTCTCGTCAAAGGGCAAGTGGTTAGTGGAGACAAGCCCGACATTTAAACAATTCAAATTAGTGAAGTTCAACTGAAGAAGAGACCTATTTTTGCTTGATTATGCAAGATGACACACTGTCACTTTCAAGATTTTTATTGAAAAAGGCCGCCGACTCTTGAAGCCGGCAGCCTTCCATTATTTTCGTTACTTAACTGCTTCGAGACGCTCAGCCAAGCGGTCCCAAGTTTCGGTGATGCCCTGCAGCATGCCCATATCCATAACGGTCTTGAGCGTCTCTGCCGACACGTACTCGCCGAAGCTGACCAGCTTCGTCCTGCCGTCGCCCAGATCGAAGAACTCCAATGTGACGTCGGTTGACGGCATCTCGGCATTGGAGTTGCCTTCAGCATCCGAGAAGTAGTCCGTATAGACAATTTTCTCCGGCTCAATCATTTCCTTATAGATAGCTTTGCCCCAAGACTCCATTCCGTAAAAATCGCCCTGGTTCCGATCGACGCACTTCATACAGTAGTGCCACACGCCGCCGGGACGAAAGTCGACCTTGCACACCGGAATCTCCCAACCTCTCGGTCCCCACCATTGCTTCAAATGATCGGCTTCCTTAAACATGGCGAATACCAGCTCGCGCGGCGCATCGAATACGCGTTCCAGGACGAGCACCTTTTCGTTTTCTACTCTCGAAATCATAGCGTTTCCCGACATTACAAATTCCTCCTTGGAATCATTGGTTTTTTTCTTTATTTTGCAATTCGAGTAAATAGTCATCCAGCTTGTCGAACCGTTCCTCCATAATACGGCGGAACGACTGCAGCCATGAATCCAAAGCTTGGAATGGCGCTGGCCGCAGCTTATAGATTCTACGGTTGGCTTCCGCATGCACGTCCACGATGCCGCTCTCGCTAAGAACCTTCAAATGCTTCGATGCTTGAGGCTGGCGGATTTCCAGCCGATCGGCGATCTCCCCTACGGTCAGGGGACCGTCTCGCAGCAATTCGACAATCCGCTTGCGATTCGGCTCGGCCAAAGCGCTCAACATCGTCGTGTCCATGTCCGGAGAATTTCCTGACATGTCATTCACCTCGTTAATTGATAATGTCCGGCGGCTCCTCAACCCCTTTATCACCATGTCGTTTTCCTTCTGAGTCAAATATACCACACAAGGAATATTCCTGTAAAGGAATATTAAAAGAATCGAGGAGGAGCCTGTTTTTAATAATAGAAACTGCCCCCAAAAGGAGATGATCGATAGACGAAGTAAAGGGTATGCACCTCCGAAAAACTGCCTCGTGCGCTCCTGAAACCTTGTAACGGGTTTCCCCATTCAGATTTCAGAAGCGTATGGCAGCGGAAGAAGGTACATACCCCTTAAGCCTTTATTCTGGATCATCTTTCAGAGCAACTATAAGCGCTTATGGGACAGCCCCATGTCTATCATTAAAGTGCGTTATTCGAACTTAACGAGGAAGTAATTCTTCTTTCCTCTGCGAATAACCGCGTATTTGCCGTGCAGTCTGTGCTCCCGCGTCAGGACGAAATCAAGCGCCTGTTCGCGCTGTCCGTTCAAGTAAACCGCGCCTTTCTCGATGTCCTCGCGCGCTTGACGTTTCGAAGGCGCGGCCTTCGTCTCGAGCAGCAAGTCGAGCAGCAACTTCTCCTCGTCGTCTTGGACAACCGTCGTCGGCATATCCTGCAGCGCCTCCACCAACTCCGCTTCGCTAAGCTGCGTTACGTCGCCCGAGAACAGCGCCTGCGTAATCTTCTCCGCACTGACGACCGCATCCTCTCCGTGAACAAGCTTCGTGACTTCGCGAGCAAGCTCGCGCTGTGCGGCGCGCTGCTCCGGACGCTCGGCCAGCTCTTGCTCCAGCTCGGCGATCCGCTCGCGCCCCAGGAACGTGAAGTATTTCAGGAATTTGATCACGTCGTTGTCATCCGTGTTTATCCAGAACTGATAGAAGGCATATACCGATGTTTTGTTCCGGTCGAGCCAGACGGCTCCGGATTCGGATTTGCCGAATTTCTTGCCGTCGCTCTTCGTCACGAGCGGCAGCGTCATGCCGTACGCTTCTCCCCCGCCCATTTTGCCGATCAGGTCGAGACCTGCCGTAATGTTGCCCCATTGGTCGCTTCCGCCGATCTGCAGCGAGCAGCCGTGATCCGTCAGCAGCTTGTAGAAGTCGTACGATTGCAAAATCATGTAACTGAATTCGGTAAAGGATATGCCGTTGGCCAGACGAGAATCGACCGAATCCTTCGCCAGCATGTAGTTAACGGTGAAGTTTTTGCCGATGTCGCGCAGGAACGTAATCAGATCGAGCTGGCCTAACCAATCGTAGTTGCTGACCAGCTTGGCCGGATTGTCCGTTCCTTCGAAGTCGAGGAAGCGGGACAACTGATCCTTCAACCGCTCCGTCCACAAAGCTACCGTATCAGACGTGTTCAAGGAGCGCTCCGTCGAACGCCCGCTTGGGTCGCCGATCATCCCCGTGCCGCCGCCAACCAGCGCAATCGGCTTGTGGCCGGCTTGCTGGAAATGGCGAAGTATCAATATCGGCAGCAGGTGACCGATATGCAGGCTGTCCGCCGTCGGATCGAAGCCGCAGTATAGCACGACAGGCTCCTTGTTCAGCTTCTCCAGCAAACCGTCGCGATTGGTCGACTGGTAGATCAACCCTCTGTATTCAAGATTATCGAGCAAGCTTTGATCCAGGTTTGTCATTTCGATGTCTCTCCTTTAGATAATGTTCGGCGGACGGTGCGACGCCCGAAATCAAAAAAGACCCGCCCTGTCGTTAAGACAGGGACGAGTCATCGCGGTACCACCCTATTTGAGCATGCGCTTCATTCGCAGCTCCACCTCTCGCCCGTTAACGGCAGGCAGCCGTCTTGCCCCTTCCGCGCCGGCACGGTTTCGGGACAGGAAGCTCCGGGACGTAATTCGCCATTCGCTCGCGTACCGGCTTGCATCGACCGCCGGCTTTCTGTAACGCGAAATTCGAGGGCTACTATTTCCCTTCATCGCTTTCGTTTATAGCTTTTATTTGAATCACTTTATCCTAACCCGAATCGATTGTCAAGCATAATGGCAAGCCGAGTAATGGTTTGGACGCGTCTCGCGGAACAGCGGAACCTCCGCTGCGCACTTCTCCGTCGCCAAAGGGCAGCGCGTCCGGAACGGACAGCCGCTCGGCGGGCTGACGGGACTCGGCAGGTCGCCTTTCAGGACGATGCGCTCCTTGTTCTCCTCCACGTCCGGGTCCGGAACCGGAATCGCCGACAACAGCGCCCTTGTATAAGGATGCTGCGGGTTGGAGTACAGGTCTTCGCTTCGCGCCATCTCGACGATTTTGCCCAAATACATAACGGCGACGCGGTCGCTCATATATTTGACCATCGACAGATCGTGCGCGATGAACAGATAGGTCAACCCCATCTTCTTCTGCAGCTCGATCAGCAGGTTGATGATCTGCGCTTGGATGGAAACGTCAAGCGCGGAGATCGGCTCGTCGCAGATCATAAATTGCGGATTGACCGCAAGCGCCCGGGTAATGCCGATCCGCTGCCGCTGGCCGCCGGAAAATTCGTGCGGGTAACGCGAAGCATGCTCGGCATTCAGACCGACCATCTCCAGCAATTCCTCAACCCGACGCTTTCTCTCCACCTTACTGCCTGCAAGACCGTGAATGTCGAGCGCTTCGCCGACAATGTCCAGAACGGTCATTCTCGGATTCAAGGAAGCGTACGGATCCTGAAAGACCATCTGCATTTTACTGCGATAGGCTTTTAATTTGGATTTCGACAGCTTCGCAACATCTGTACCGTCGATGGAAATACTGCCTGCCGTCGGCTCGTACAGTCGAATGATCGTGCGTCCTGCGGTCGATTTGCCGCAGCCCGATTCGCCTACGAGGCCCAGCGTCTCACCCTTCTGGATCGAGAAGCTGACGTCGTTAACGGCTTTTAGAATACGATGATTGCCCAGATCGAAAAACTTTTTCATGCCTTCAATCTCGATAAACGCCTTGCTCATACGCTAGCCTCCTTGCTGCCGGACGAGCCCGCCTGTTTCGCATAAGGATGCTGCAGCCAGCAGCGAACGGATTGCGTGTCGCTGAGGACTGTATAATCCGGAACCTCGGTTTCACAGACGCGCATCGCTTCGTCGCAACGGTCGCAGAAGCCGCAGCCTTGCGGCGGCTTGATCAAATCCGGAGGAGTTCCGAAGATCGGAATCAGCGGCTCGTCCTTCGCCTGATCGAGGCGAGGCAAAGATTTCAGCAGCCCTTTCGTATACGGGTGCTGCGGATTGTTGAATATTTCCCGCTTCGTCCCTGTCTCCACTACTTGTCCTGCATACATGACGATAACGCGATCGCAAATATCCGCAACGATCCCCAAGTCATGAGTGATCAAAATGATCGACGTGTTCATTTTCTGCTGCAGTTCCTTCATTAGATTCAAAATCTGCGCTTGAATGGTTACGTCGAGAGCCGTCGTCGGTTCGTCGGCAATAAGCAGAGACGGATTGCAGGCCAGCGCAATGGCGATAACGACCCGCTGACGCATGCCGCCGGAAAATTGGTGCGGATATTGCTTCAGCCGGGTTTCGGGATTCGGAATGCCGACCAAGCGCAGCAGCTCGATCACCCGTTCTTTCGCCTCATTGGCGCTCAGCTTCTGATGCTGCAGCAAGCCTTCCATAATCTGCTTGCCGACCGTCATCGTCGGATTCAACGATGTCATCGGGTCCTGAAAAATCATGCCGATTTTGTTGCCCCGAACTTTCTGCATCTCTTTCTCGGAAAGGGCTAACAAATCCTGACCGTCAAGCAGCACTTTACCGTTCTTGATTCTTCCTGGCGGCATCTGGATCAAGCGCATAATCGTCTGGGCGGTAACGCTCTTGCCCGAGCCGGATTCGCCTACGATGGCTACCGCTTCGCCTTCCTCGATTTGAAAGCTGACGTCCCGTATGGCTTGCACTTCACCGGCGTATACATCAAACGAAACGCTCAAATTTTGAACGTCCAGTAATTTTTTTTTCGCAGCTTGTGTAGATTTCATGAAGGCCTCGACCTCCTTTCCGCATCTCTCGTCTATTTTTTCAGCTTCGGATCGAACGCGTCTCGCACTCCGTCTCCGAATACGTTAAAAGCAAACATCGTCAAGCTAAGGAAAAATGCCGGGAAGAACAACCTCCACGGATACAACGTCATCGACTTAACCCCGTCGTTGATCATCGTTCCCCAGGAAGCGACCGGCGACTGAACGCCAAGGCCCAGGAAGCTTAGAAAAGCCTCCGTAAAAATCGCGCTTGGAACGGTCAACGTCATCGTTACGAGAATCGGTCCCATCGCGTTCGGAATCAAATGACGGAAAATGATCCGCATCGCGCCTGCGCCAAGCGCTTTGGACGCGAGCGCGTATTCCTGGTTTTTCAATTGCATGATCTGCCCGCGCACGATCCACGCCATGTTAATCCAGCCGGTAATCGACATCGCCACGATAATCGTAGTTAAGCTCGGCTCCATAACCACTAGCAGCAAAATAACGACGAGCAGGTAAGGAATGGCATACAGAATTTCCGCGAAGCGGTTCATGATCTCATCGACTTTGCCGCCGTAATACCCCATGATGCCCCCGTAGATGATCCCGATAATCAAATCGATTAATGCGGCCATAACGCCGACGAACAACGAAATTTGCGCGCCCTTCCACGTTCTTTCAAACAAATCGCGGCCAAGATCGTCCGTGCCGAACCAGTGTTCTGCGCTCGGGGGCAGGTTTGTCTTGCTCAAATCATTGGTGAAGTGATCATACGGGTATAAAAGCGGCGCGAATAAGGCGAAAACGATAACGGCAATCGTAATCCAGAAACCGGTCATCGCCAGCTTATTGCTGTACAGCCTCATGCGAATATCCTGCCAGGCTGTCAGTCTTTTGCGCTCAATTTTCTCGGATGTCCGGGAATCGCGATCAAGTGGTTGGAACATGTCCGGTCGAAGAGCATTCGTCTTGGAATCTTTCTGTAGCAAGCTATTTCGCCCCCTTAGCGCCGGACATTCTAATGCGCGGATCGACCAGCGCGTAGGCAATATCCGCCAACAGTCTGCTGACCATCAAAATGACGGCATAAAAAATCGTGATGCCCATAATGAGCGGATAGTCCCGATTCGAGACGCTTTGCACGAAAAATTTGCCCAGTCCGGGAATTGCGAAAATTTGCTCGATGACGACGGAGCCGGTAATAACGCTTGCCATCAGGAAGCCAAGGAAGGTGACGACCGGAAGCATCGAGTTGCGCAGCGCGTGGCGCCACACGATCAGATGTCCGGCCAAGCCTTTGGCCTTCGCCGTCTTAATAAAGTCGGCGTTTAACACTTCTATCATGGTTGAACGGATCAACCTGGCGATAAAGGCGATCGAAGAGGCCGACAATGCAATCGTCGGCAGCACGTAATCGAGCGGTCCGTTAAGCCCGGCCACCTCGAACGCCCTAATTTTCACAGCGAAGACGTATTGCAAGAGCGGCGCCATAACCAAACTCGGTACGGCCAAGCCGATCGTAGCGATAACCATGGATAGATTATCGAGAAACTTTCGATGATACATTGCGGCAAGAATGCCTAGCACGCAACCTGCTATTACGGAGGTCACTACAGACACTAAACCAAGCTTAAGCGAATATGGAAAAGATTCTTTAATAATTTTATCTACTGCTTGAAACTTCTTCTTCATTGAAATGCCCAGGTCTCCCTGAACGAGATTTTTCAAATAAACGCCATATTGTACGATTAGCGGCTTGTCCAAGCCGTAATACGCTTCCAAGTTTTTCTGGATGGTCGCGCTGGTTGCTTTTTCCGCCTTCAGCGGACTTCCTGGCACGGCATTCATTAGAACGAACGTGGCCGTGACCAGGAAATACAACGACAGTAGCATAAACACGATTTTTTTCGCGATATAACGAATCAAGCTTTCTTCACCCGCCCGTTCTCCCTTTATTATGCAACCGAAAGGGTATATATAGGGACGCTATATATACCCTTCCAGTCATGGACATTTAATGTTGCACACGCAATCGATTAATTTTTCTTACCGAATGCCCAGTCCAAGTGACCTGCATAATCGGAGACGACGTCTTCAAAGCCAGGCTTCAGCATCGTAACCGTCGTGTAGTAGTAGATTGGCAGTACTGCCATATCGTCCGCAATTGCGATTTTTTCCGCTTTCGCGATCAGATCTACGCGATCCTTCTCCTCGGCTGCAACGATTGCATCGTCGAGAGCCTTGCCGACTTCCGCGTTTTCGTATTGGCCGTCATTGTTCAAAGATTTCGGGTGAATCAGGTCATACGAGAAGTTGATCGCATGGTTGAAGTCTGCGCCCCATCCGGAACGAGCCAGACCAAATTGGCCAGCGTCTCTCGTTTCCAGGAATGTAGCCCATTCTTGATTCGACAGCTTAACCTCGACATTGAGGTTTTTACGCCACATATCCACAATCGCTTCCGCAATCGCTTTGTGACCCTCGCTCGTATTGTACAGAAGCGTCGTTTCAGGGAATTTATCGAGACCCTCTTCCGCCAGACCTTCGGCAAGCAGCTTCTTCGCTTCCTCAATGTTTTCCGAGAAGTAGCCGCTATCCGGATACATTTCGCGGAAGCCTTTGCCGTCCAGACCGTTGATGCTCGGCGGAATCAGAGCAAATGCCGGCGTTTGGTTCGCTTTAGCCACGTTGTCGATGATGGCTTGACGATCGATCGACATTGCGAATGCTTTACGAACTTTGACATTGTCAAACGGCTTTTGCTTCGTGTTGAACAGATAGTAATACGTCGACGCGATTTCTTTGATTGTCGCTTTTTTGTCAGCCACAAGCTGTGGAACCTGATCGGTCGGTACGGAGCCTGCTTGAGCGCCGATCCAGTCGATTTTGTCGGTTTGGAACATGCTGAATACAGTGGACTCGCTCTCTACAAGAGAGATCGTTACCGTATCGAAGCTTACTTTGTCTTTGTTGTAGTAGTCAGGGTTTTTCGTCAGAACAAGCTTGTCGCCGTGCGCCCAATCCTTCAGCAGGAAAGGTCCGTTGGATACGATCGTCTTAGCGTCGGCAGCCCACTCTGGCTTGCCGTCCACGGAAGCCTGATGAACCGGCCAGTACGTGTAGTGAGCGATCAAGCTATTGAAATAAGGCGTAGCCGAAGCAAGTTTAACTTCCAGAGTCGTCGCGTCAAGCGCCTTGACGCCGACTTCGTCTTCCGTAGCTTGCTCGGAGTTGTACTTCTCGCCATTCTCAAGGTAGAACAGCATGTATGCGTATTCGGAAGCCGTTTCAGGATTCAAAGCGCGCTTCCAGGAATATTCGAAGTCATTTGCAGTAACCGGATCCCCGTTGCTCCACTTCGCGTCGTCGCGAAGCTTAAACGTGTACGTTTTGCCGTCATCGGACACCGTCCACTCTTTGGCGATCGCCGGCTCCGGAACGCCTTCCGGATTCAGACGAGTCAGGCCGTCGTACAGGCCGGACGCAACGATCGACGATTGAGCGTCGGTCATGAGAGCAGGATCCAAGCTTGGCGGTTCACTTGCCAGTGTAAAACGGAATTCTTGCGGAGTTTTGTTCTCCTGAGACGCCTGGCTTTCCGCAGGCGAGTTGCCCGCGCTGGCGGACGGCGAAGCCGTGTTCTTGTCTTTGTTGTCGCTGCAAGCTGCTAGAAGCGAACCGGCAAGCGTTACTGCCATTGCAGTCGATAAAACCTTTTGATACTTCATCATTATTGCCTCCCCGTTTTATTGAGTATCTTCTCTGGAGCGCTTCGTTTCTATGCGCCCTAGATCTCTGCAAATCTTCAGCAAAATTCGCAGAGTAATATTCCAGTCAACTCCTTTCGCATATGAATGCTGAATGCTGATGAATCTTCTGGAACAAAAGACATCTTACTATGAAATGTTCGTATTCTGCAATGAGAGTTTATGGAACGATGGGCCTCTGAGTAGCTTCATGTAAAGTTACCTAACACATTCATGACAGAAAACGCTTACATATATGATTAAAAATTTACCAGCTTGTATAAACATTCATCAGCATTGATATCAATGTAAATCGGCTATATCCATGTATGAAAAAATGTTCATAAAATCGGTAAATAATTGAATTAATATTATAGATTTGGGCATTTCTTTGGTAAAATACTAATTAAATTAAAGGATTTGCTCATTAATTGATTATACATCTGTAAAAAGAGCCCTTTCCGCGTCAAAATCACATTTGCCTATTAATCCGCTCCCGCTTTCACGCGTGCTAGCGCTAAACCGTCATATGCCGGCAAATGAACCCCTTGTAAACGCGTATCTCGCGCAATCGTCAGGTTAAATTGGCGAAGCGCTTGAACCGACGGCCCCTGCTTCGCCGGATCGATCGTTTTCCCTCTAAGCAGCGTATTATCTGCCGCAATGATCGCTCCCGGATTTGCCAATTCCAAACAAGCTTCCAAATAAAGCGGGTAATTTTCTTTATCTGCATCAATGAAGAAAAAATCAAACGACGCGCCGCTTTCCTTCAATTGCCGAAGATTTGCCGCCGCTTCCCCGACGAGATATTCCACCTTGTCTCCATGTCCCGCCGCAGTCAAGTTAGCCTTTGCCAGCTCTGCATATTCGCTTTTTAATTCCAGCGAGACAAGCTTGCCTTCCGCAGGCAGTCCGCGAGCCAGACATATGCCGCTATATCCGCCGAGGGCGCCGATTTCAAGCGCATTTACCGCTCCTGAAGCCGACACCAGAAGCGTCAACAGCCGCCCGTAGCCTGCTGCTACGGAAATATCCCGCATCCCCGCCTCGCGCAAGCGCTCGGCAACCCTTTCGAGATCAGCGTCCGTTTCATAAAGTGCGTCGAAATAAGATTCAGGTGTCCTATCCATCTTTTATTCCTCCATCCTGTTATCCTCGGCTTTACAGCCGATTTACGCTTTTAAGCGAGTGTTTTTACACAAAGTTTGTAAATTCCTTGGCAGAAGAGCTATACTAAACTTTGCTTATGTTTCATGAGAAATCATAATACGGCGGCAAGGCGGCATTAGTGCGGTTGGATACAGCGCTTGCCGAATGCCGGAAAGGAAGTTGATTATGCTGTCAAAAATGCGATCCTTCGCCGGAGTATGGCTGAGCCGGAGCTGGAGCGCGCTAGGTACGTGGCCGATCTGGGGGATCGCACTGCTCGTGGCGTCGATACTATATAAGTTAAACGAATTGGATCACCAATTCAATGTCGGCGGAATGAATTATTGGAAGTGGGCGGTTAATCTCGGAGCGACGCTCCTCGTCTCCTTCTGGACGATTTTCCTGGGGGTGCGAGCAAGAGCGGTGACCCTAGCCGTCTTGGATCTTGCCTTGTCGTTCTTAATTTTCGCAGATCTAATTTATTTCCGTTATTTCAAGGACTTCATCTCCGTCCCGGTGCTGCTGCAAGCCGGCCAAGTGGGCGAGCTGCAAGACAGCATCTGGAGTCTGATGCGTCCGGGAGACTGGATTTACTTCGTTGATCTTCCTTTCGCCTTCGCTCTGGCCGGGTGGATATTATGGAAGAATTCCGCCAAGCGGGCGCTTGCAAAACAGCAGTTCTCACGTTCCGGGATCGGCTTCCTCTGGCATAAACTGCTGCCAGCCTCGCTTGTGTTCGTCATCGGATGGGCGCTCGTCTACTATCCCGTTGAAGAACAGAAGAATGGCTGGGCTCGCGGCCTGTTCGTCGGAAACTGGTGGAACGTTCCGATCTACAATGTGACGGGGCTGCTTGGTTTTCACGGCTATGACGCCTATCGTTATGCCAATGAGCATTGGTTCGGCGCAAAACTGTCCGAGGAACAAATCCTGGAGACGAAAAACTGGTTTGCGGACAGACGTCAGCTGCAAAAACAGGCGGAGTCCGAGCCATTATTCGGACAGTTTGCAGGCAAGAACGTGCTGATCATTCAGGCGGAAGCTTTCCAAACGTTTGTCATCGGGCAATCGATCGGAGGAGAGGAAATTACGCCTAACCTGAATCGCCTAATCGGACAGAGTATTTATTTCCCGAACTTCTATCATCAGACGGCGCAAGGCAGAACCTCCGACGCGGACTTCCTGACCAGTTGTTCGATGCATCCGTTGCCGACCGGCTCCGTGTTCATTCGGTTTGCAGGCAACGAGTTCGATTGCGCGCCGGGCATACTGAAAAGCAAGGGCTATGGGGCTACGGTCCATCACGCTTACGATGGAAGCTTCTGGAACCGCAACAATATGTATCACAACATGAACTACGATCAGTTCTACAACCTTAAAGATTATCGAATCGATGAGCCGATCGGCTGGTCGCTCGGAGACGAGTCCTTCTTCCATCAAACGGTCGAGCAGTTGAAGGAACGCGGACAATCGCCTTTTTACGCCCTGTCCATTACGCTCTCCAGCCACCATCCGTTTAAACTGCCTTCTGTCAATCAGGAGTTGAAAACAGGCGAGCTGGACGGTACGATCATGGGAGACTACGTCCAGGCAGCGCACTATGTGGACGCTGCGGTCGGAAAGCTCGTTAGCGACTTGCAGGATGAGGGCCTATGGGACAATACCATTGTTATGTTTTACGGGGATCACGACAATTCCGTGTATGATTGGAATTTATACGAGAAGCTGTTGGGAAACCCGATCTCCGAGCTGGATAAGGATCGAATCGTTCGGGAAGTACCGTTCTTCATTCATCTTCCGGGCGATGAGCATGCCGGCGTCATCGAGAAGGCGGTTGGACAGATCGATACGACGCCTACTCTAATGCACTTGCTTGGCATCCCGACGGATGATCGTTACTTCATGGGAATCAGCATGTTATCTCAAGCTCAGAAATCCGTCGTCTTCCGCAACGGCGGCTTTACCGACGGCCGAGTGTACTTCGTGCCGAACGCGGACGGTTTGATCGAGAATGGCAAGTGCTATTCCCTTGAAGGGGAAGAAGCGGCTGAAACCGATGTCGCCGCCTGCGTCGAAGGAGCCGAAGCCGCGAAAAAAGATTTGAATGCTTCCGATCTTACGATCGAGAACGATTTGATTTCGCTGTTCCGCGAAGAAGACGGCAAATTCTAAAGCGACAAACAGAACAAGGCCATCCGCGATTCCTTTCGGAGAATCGTCGGATGGCCTTGTTCGTTGCGAACATTCTCATTTGACATACTTGCTGGCGATGTCGATCGCTTCGTCTTCCGTTGGAGCCGTTACATAGCGGCCGTTAATAAAAACGAAGGCTTTACGGGCGCAAGGCCCGCAATAAGACTTGCACGCCACCTTGATTTCGGTCCCAGGGGCCATCTTCTGCAGCTTGGGCAGCATAGACTTGACCCGGATATGCTTGCATTTGTCGCAAATCCGGATATCGTTCCGGGAAGCGACGCGATTATAATCAATGGTCTCCATGGTTCCCCTTGCTCGGATTCGTAATGACGAATCCTTCTTGCGGAAAATAAAGATAATCGATCTTCACGCCGTCGAGGAAGGAATCGTCCTTGGCCAGAATAACATCGATGTCTTTGTCCGTCGTCACGACCTCGTCCTGCTCAGTCGGCTTGGCCAAATCCATGCCGTAATGCGCATGATCCCCATGGCTGTGCGTAACGAATACTTTAAGAGTCAGTTCGGCGTTCTCGGGCTTGTCCAGTTCCAGGCGCAGCACTTTTGCCGCATTGCGTGTAATTTTGCAGTTCATTTCATCTTCACTCCCGTCGGTTTCTCCGTTCTATTGTAATGAGTTTATTTGCGGAAAACAAGGAGCTGTCTCATAGGCAGAACTGGTTAAGATGATCGATAGACAAAGTAAGGGGGATGTACCTTCTGGAGACTGCCTCATGCGCTCCTGAAATTACATTGTAACGGGTTTACCTATTCAGATTTCGGGAGTGTATAGCATCGGAAGAAGGTACATCCCCCTTGCACCTTGTTCGTCGATTATCTTTCACAGCAACTTGCTTAGCTTACAGTTCAGCACCTTGTCGAGCTCACAGACCGTATTTGCGCTCCATCGCCTTCGCATACCATATCGCGGCCACTGCGGTGAACGCCGCATCGTCGATCGGGAGCATTGGCATGAAGTCCGGCAGCACCCAGTACAGCAACACCGGAATGATAAAGATTAGCTTATCCTTAAGCGCTACCCTGCTCGAACGCAATATTCTCCACACCCGTCCGGGAATGCGCAGCCATAACGTAAGACCGGATTTGCGAGCCACGAGAGAACGCCCCTTCCTGTGTACGAAGCTTTCTCTCATTGTAACCGATTGGCGTCTCCGTCAGTCAAGCGGCGAGCAATCCAGCGCTTCCGCCAGCAGCCGAGCGATGTCATCGTAAAGCTCTTCAGCCGTCTCGGCGGGCAGCGGGTTGTGTCCCCAGCCGGCTTCGACCGTAAAGCCCGGTCGCCCGAACCGGTCGATAAACCAATCCTTATACCCCGCGTCGCTTCCTTCCAAATAGACGGAGCGGTAGCCCGCAGCCTTCGCCATCCGATCGGCCCATTCCCGCGACTCCTTAGGCTCTCCTCCCCGATAGTTCCAGTAGATCTCCTCGCCCTGCGTATGAAGCGAGAGAACCGCGTGGAAATCGTGTTGCTCGGTGAATTCGGCCAATGCCGCAGCCTCCGGCTCGCTCAGCGGCTTCTTCCCGGAATAATCGCGGGGGCCGGGGCCGGGCATCGCGCGCCGGTCTCGCTCTTCTTCCCAGAACGCGGGAAACTGATCGTTCAGATCGACGCCGCGAGCGTTCGCCTTCCATCGGTGAAACCGTCCCGAGCCCCGGTTCCATTGCAGCAACTCGGAGTAGAACGGATGCTCCTCCGTTATGCCTTCCTGGACAAGCTCCACCCCGTCAGGGTTAAGCATCGGAACGATCCACAAACTGCACCTGGCAAATAGCACGTTCGCCGACTTGCCCCAGAACGAAGCGCCGCTCGCATAGCTAGCTGCGTAGTCCTTGGCGAATTTCATCAGCAACAGAGACGTAATCCATTCGTTCGCGTGACAAGCGCCGTTGAAATGCCAGCGAAACGGCCCCGTTCCCAGCCTAAAAAACGGAATCGATCGGCCCAGCGCGCTGCTGCCGATCGATCCCGCGACGACAAACGGATGTTGTCGGGTTAGAGCCTCCAAATCCGCTTTCAGTTGTTCCGGCCCATAATTGGCGTCTGCCGGATAGCTCGTCATGACGATCCCTCCCGTATTTATCGAGATGGTAATCATGTATGCGCGGATAATCCGACTTATGAATGGCCGGGCTGGCCGGCTAATGCGAGAAATTGCCATATGACGGGCATCAGTCGAATTTGCTCGCCCAACCAAATCTGCGCAATTTCCCTAAACCTTACAGGCTCGCCGCTGCAGAAAAACCTGTGAACCGACGTTTCGCCTTCAACGGCAAGGGCGTTGCTTCGTTCAAGAACCTCGTGAATTTCTCTGGCGGTTTCCTCCGCAGAATTGATCAGAACGACTTCCGGCCCCATTGCTTGGGAAATGCTGTCCGCTAGAAAAGGGTAGTGCGTGCAGCCAAGAATCAAACAGTCCATCCCCGGAGCGCGAAGAGGCGACAAAGTCTCCGCAACAATTTCCTGTGCGCGAGCCGAACGAAAGTTGCCTTCCTCTACTAGCGTAACGAACGAAGGACAAGCGAGGCTAACGGTTTCAATTCGGGATGACAGCTGCTTAAGCGCAGTTTCATAAGCTCCGCTTCTCACCGTTCCTTCCGTGCCGATGACGCCGACCACTCCCGACCTCGTGCGTCGGAACGCCGCTCGCGCGCCGGGATTGATTACGCCGATGACCGGAACCTCCACTCGGCTTCGAATATCCTCCAGAGCTACAGCGGTCGCTGTGTTGCAGGCAATCACGATCATTTTCGGGTTGAATTGAATGAGATAGTCGACGATCTCGCGCGTAAACCGGGCGACCTCTTCCGCTGCCCTAGGTCCGTAAGGAGCTCTCGCGGTGTCGCCGAAATACAAAATTTGCTCACACGGAAGCTGCCGCATCACCTCTTTGACGACGGTCAGCCCCCCGACTCCGGAGTCAAGAACAGCGATCGGTTGCTGCACAGAAACACCGCTTTCTTCATTGTTGTGGAGGTCGCTACAAATTACATTATGAGGTCGAAGAACATTTGGTTCCCTCTGTCTACGGCAAAGAACCGCCCAGCGGGAGCGGGCGGTCTTGACCGTACAAGGATTTGGGCGTTTGCGATAGCGCAAGCTACAATGCGGCCGCTTCTTCTTCCTTCTCGCCGGTTGACGCGACTTCCGCAGCTTCCTGATTTCTGCGGGAACGAATGTCCGTAATGAGGCCTGATGTACGCTTCGCCAACGTCTGTACAGCCGAACCGGCTTGACGGCTGATCTCCGCCGTTTTCTCGCCGACCTTTTGCGCCGTATCCGCAATATCTCCGCGAAGCTCGCGCCCCGATTTCGGAGCAAACAGCAGTGCGGCGGCCGCGCCCGTAATGGCGCCCGTCAACGCACCCCACAGAAACGATTTTACGGCTTTTTTCTCTGCCATCCTTCTCACTCTCCTTCTGATTGTTCCGCATTCGCTGACGGGTCGCGTCGCTCGGTAGACGATGCTCGCCCTCGATTCTTCCACATCGACCAAAGCGTTCGGGCCAGATTCGACAGCTCCGTCTTCTCATCGGCATCGCTATCGCCGGAGGCGGACTGGAAAGGCGCGGATAGACAATCGCGATACAGCTCAGTCAAGCGCGCTGTCGTCTTTGCCGCGGAATGAACGGCCTCCCCCATCGCGCGCGCTCCTTCCGCGAGCCAGGCGAAATCTTCCAAGCTTTGCCTGGACATAGCAAGCGTCGCTTCGATTTCTTCCGCCAGATGGTCGCAACGCCGCAAAACCGTCGTCGCATCCTTGCTTACAGCCTCCGCCGTTCGTTCAAGCCGCCTGATAGATCTCGATAACGACGCCAGCGACAATACGATCGCCATGGCGACCACAACCGCCGCAACTGCAATTGCGTAACCCGCCGCCTGCCACGCCATCCGATTTCCTCCCGTCCGCCGCGATCCCGGGCGAATGCCCATGCGGTTAATACAATATAAGCAGCAGCGGTTTGTCCCGACACAGCGGACGGGCATAAATATTCGTACGGGATACGAAAACAGAAAAAAGCCCATACCGCGCGAAGCGGCAGAGCTTTAGTTAACCGAAACTATACATAGTTGTAGAGAATTAAACCGACGGATAATCGAACCCGATACATTCAACTTTTTCAAATCAACTCTTTAGCCAAATACGTCTCGACCTGATCGGAGAAGCCCATCAGCACTCTAGGGAGCTCCGAAGTGAGCGGATGAAGCTCCTTGCGAGGCCAGCTGTCGTATTCCTGCACAAGCGCTTTGCGAAGCAGAACGAGATTGCGCAGCGGCTCCGCCACTTCCTTCGTGACGACGCCCTCCTCGGAAATAATATCGATAATATCCTCGTAACTGCTCGCGTCTCTCATAATGAAGCCGTCGATCAAAGCGTGTCCGACATCCGTCGCGATTTCGGCCGCCAGATGAAGCGCCCGTTCCTGAGCCAGCCCTTCGAGCAGCGCTCCGGTCCATGCCACAGTCGCCGCGGACAGCGCCTGCGCCAGCTCCGGAAGACAGGCAAGTCGGCTGCGAATGAAGGTTACGTTAACGTCATACATTTGCGAAGCCCTCCCGTCATTTCTTCTTGGCGCGCCCTCTGCGCTTTAACCAGATGATCATAATCAACGCGCTGACGAGAATGACCGCTACGTAGGTCCCCATCTCGTATACGTCCCTCATGTCTGACGCGCTTTTCTCCGCAAGCGTCAATCCGAGATTAGCTCTCATAATCGACCGCAACCGAGGCTTCGCGAACCTCTGTCATATGCTCGATTACTTTTTGGTGCACGGGATGTACTTGATAGGCATTTAACGCTTCGAGCGAATCGAATTTCGTTACCAGAGCGATATCGTAAGAACGGTCGGTATGCAGCACGTCCTTGCCAACCTCCAAATAACGGAGCTCCTCGATTTTGCCCTCCATATCGCGCAGCACTTGAGCAGTGCGTTCGACGCTCTCCGGGCTGCGATCCTTCAGCTTAAACATTACAATATGAGTAATCATGTTTTCCCATTCCTTTCTTATCATGAGGATACAGCGCTTCGCGCATACTAGTCCTAAAAGACGAAGGGAGCATGCACGCAATATGCGCTATCCCGCTACCGCAATATGTACGCTTATCGGACTTGCGCTTTGCCTGTTCAACGTTACCGGCTACGATCCCCACAACCTGTTCCTGATGATGTTCAGCGTCCCGATGTGGTTCGTCGAGCTGTTCGCCGATCTTCACAGCGTCAACGTATGGTTGATGTACGCGCTTACTGTGCTTAGCTGGGCTTTAATCGGATATTTGACGGATCTCGGCCTCTCGCGTACACGCGCAAGGGCAAGAAGCCGTGCCTGAGTCGGAAAAAAGGAGCCTGGCGGCTCCTTTCTTTTTCTATTCGACGATCAGTTTGGAAATCATCGTAGAGTGACCCTGACCGCACATAATCGAGCAGTGCATCTCGTAAGTGCCAGGCTTGTCGAAAGTCACTTCGGTTTCCGGATTGTCCTTGTTCAGCTCAATGCCGAGCCCGACGAACTCAACGCCGTGATTGCCAAGCGTATTGGAGTATTTCACTTTGTAGTTGGTTCCGGCTTTAACTTTGTACTCCGCTTGGTCGAATTCGAAATTCGTGGCCTTGATTCTGAGCATTTCCTGGCCTTCCGCCAAAGTTTCCTCTTTCGGTCTCTCCGGCAGCGCGGTCGCCAGCAAGTAAACTCCCATTGCGCACGCGATCGTCACCAATGCGGACATGATCCATTTGTGCATTGTCTGCTCCCCTGCTTCCTACAAAATGTCTACCTCATATTCTACCTAAAACCCGCGATTGAACTCAAGTATTTGTCACAAAACTTCCGTCAAAACTTATGACAAATTCATGAACAAACCGAAAGTCGGCGCTATTACAGCATGTAATGCCTTCTTCAGTCGAGATTTCGGAAGTCGCTCGGGACCTTGCGGGCGACCCCCGAGCCGATCGCTTCCTGAATAACGGCGCGTCGAACGGCGGGCACGACTTTATCGTTGAAGACACTCGGGATGATATACTCCTCGTTAAGCTCCTCCGGCGTCACGATCGAGGCAATCGCGTGGGCGGCGGCGAGCTTCATCGATTCGCTGATCGTTCTCGCTCTGGCGTCCAATGCGCCGCGGAATATTCCCGGAAAGGCGAGCACGTTGTTCAGTTGATTCGGATAGTCGGAGCGGCCTGTCGCAAACACTCGCACGGCATCTCCCGCCTCTTCAGGCGTAATTTCCGGATCGGGATTGGCCATCGCGAATACGATCGGATCGGCGTTCATGCTTCGCACGTTCGCGTTGCTGAGCAGCTTCGGCCGCGACAAACCGATAAATACGTCCGCCCCCGCGATGACCTCGGACAAGCTGCCTTTCTCGTTGTCGGGATTCGTCAGCCGGGCGAATTCGTTCCACGCTTCGTTGTCGTAGCGCTCGTCCCTATGGATGGCGCCGCACTTGTCGACTCCAATCAGCCGCGAGACGCCGGCCGCCAGCAGCATGCGGGAGCAAGCGAAGCCGGCGGCGCCCACGCCGCAGACGACGACTTTAATGTCTGAAATGCTCTTGCCGACGATCTTCAGCGCGTTAATCAAGCCGGCAAGCAGAACGACCGCCGTCCCGTGCTGGTCGTCGTGGAATACCGGAATGTCCAGTTCCTCCTTCAGCCTGCGTTCGATCTCGAAGCATCTCGGCGAAGAAATGTCTTCCAGATTGATACCGCCGAACGTCGGCGCGAGCGCCTTCACGATAGCGATTATCTCTTCCGTATCCTTCGTGTCCAGGCAGATCGGGAACGCGTCCACGCCGGCCAGCTCTTTGAACAGCATCGCTTTCCCTTCCATGACGGGCATCGCCGCGTGCGGTCCGATATCCCCCAAGCCAAGAACGGCCGTCCCGTCCGACACGACGGCAACCGTATTGCGGCGAATAGTCAACGAATGGGATTTGTTCACATCGTCCCGAATGGCCAGGCAGACGTTGGCCACTCCGGGCGTGTAGACCCGAGACAGATCGTCGCGATTTTTAATCGGAACTTTCGAACGAACTTGTATTTTCCCTCCGAGATGCAGCAGGAACGTCCGGTCGGAGACGTTGACCAGATGAATTCCTTTCATCGCCTTGACGGCATCCGAGAGCGAGCCGATGACGGGCGGCTCGGCGACGCTGACCGTTAAATCCCGTATTTCCGTCTTCCTTCCGGGTTGAATGACGTCGATCGCAACGATGTCTCCCCCTTGCTGGCCGATCAAGGACACGAGTTCCCCGAACGTCACTGCCTGCTTGTCCATCTCGACCCGCATAATGACGCTCGTCCCGCTTTCCAATCTCATCCTGAACCAACCTCCCTGGCGAAATGGGATTACTCATCCATTATAGTCCCCAGAAAGGCAAGAAAAAAGGAGCCTCTATCCAGCCCCTTTCGTTGATAATCGCATTTTTAGTTGCCGGCCCGGTCGCGCAGCACTTGAACGATACGTTTAAGCCTGTCGGGGAGCGGGAGACCCAAGCGTCCGTAATTTTCGATGATGGACAGCAGTTCGTTCGCGATATAAAAAAATACGGCCCCGCCCATGATCATATCGGCGCCCAGCAATAGGTCAAGCCGGTGCGTAATCATCATAACGAGTAAAATAAGGCCTTTCTTGAACAACCCCCAGAAGCCGACGCTGCTGTTCAGCCCGCTGCCTTCCTTGATCGAAGCCGCCACGCCGGTAAAATAGTCTACGGCCATTAAAATCAGCAAAAAAGTAAGCGACTCGTTCCAGATCCCGAACGAAAAGGTGACCGCCGCCCCCAACAAAGCGCAAACCGTTCCAGCGTACAGTTGCACGTACCGTTCCCCCCTCATAATTGCAAGTTGATAATTCAGCATATGAGGGTGTGGACAAGACGGGAACGGTAAATTGCCGCGCGGCACACAACTAATAGGCCTTAAGGGAAAATAACACAATGGATGCGCCGTACGGCGGCAGTGTGCACTTTCCTTGCCCGCTGCTCCATTCCCAAGCCTGTGAACCGAATAATGGAACGACCTTCTGCGCTTCGCTCCCTTTCGGGGCATCCAGCTTTAATGTGCGTTCGTTCGGGCTATTGTTCAGCACGATTCCTATCCTTTGATCCGGGAGAACACGAACATATCCTAACGCATTGTCCGCTTCCTCGACAAACCACATTTGAAACCCGCCTTCGCGCAGCGCCGGATGTTCCTTTCTTAGTGCGATTAACTGCTTATAGTGGGAATGAATGCTCTTATTCTGTTTCTCCTCCTCCCACACCATCGGTTTACGGCATGCCGGATCTTCGCCGCCTGTCATGCCTACCTCATCGCCATAATAGATCATCGGCATGCCTGTATAAGTCAACTGGAATAACGCCGCGAGTTTAAACCGCGCGATCTCCTGCTTATCCTGCCACCCCCAGACGCTTCGGGCGCAAGCCGTAAGGAATCGCTCGGTATCGTGGCTGCCGATCAGGTTAAACATCGCCGAATTCGCCGAATCCGTATAATGCATGCGGATCGCTTCGAGTTGTCCTGCGAAAGCGCGCGCCGTTATTCTCTGCTCCGCAAAAAAACCGATCAGCGCATCTCGCAGCAAATAATTCATGACGCCATCGAACTGATCGCCCCTCAGCCACGGCCCGGATTGGTGCATGATTTCGCCTACCAGGAGCAGCTCGCGGTCGATCGCTTTGACTTCTTGCCGCAGGCGCCGCCAAAAGCTATGGTCGATCTCATTGGCCACATCGAGCCTCCAACCGTCGATTCCAATCTCGGCAATCCAGTATTTAACTACGTCCAGCATATATTGAACGACTTCCGGATGGCTCGTATTCAGCTTCGGCATAGATGGAGAAAGAATGCCGAACGATTCATAGCTTGGCTCGGGGCTTTGGACGACCGGATAACGGTCGATAAAAAACCAGTCCTTATATTTCGAATCCGCGCCGTTCTTCATGACGTCCTGGAAAGCAAAGAACCGATCGCCGGAATGATTAAACACCGCATCGAGCACGACCTTCATGTTCAGCGCATGCGCCTTGTCTACAACTCTTCTTATGTCCGCAAGCTGCCCAAAATGCGAATCGATCGAATAATAGTCGGAAGTATCGTACTTGTGATGAGACGGCGATTCGAAGATAGGGGTTAAATACAGAACATTAACGCCCAGATCGTGAAGATACGGCAGTTTGTCGAATAAGCCTTGAAGATCTCCCCCATAGAAGCTGTCGCTCTTCGGCTCTTCAGATGAAGTCCAGCTTCTGACCCCCGCAGGATTGATAGCCGGATTTCCATTCGCGAACCTCTCAGGGAAAATTTGGTATACAATCGCATTCCGAACCCATGTCGGCGGACCGCCTTCGTACGCCGCCAAGACGGATGCGCAATGAAAATATCCGGCCGCTTGGCGGTTGTCCGACACTCCGTATTCTCCGCACCACGCCTGAGATCCGTCGAATCCCGTCAGGAGAAATTGATATCGGAGCCGCTTGGTCGCCGAATAGACGACGCCTTCGAAATAATCGTGGAGTTCGGTTGTAGCCGTAAGCTCAAGTTTGACGGCTTCCCCGTTGCCCGGAGATTTGTACCGATCAGAATGAAGCAGCGCGCAATGACGGACATCTCCTCTCTTGGCTCGTATACGTATCTTCACTTCGTGCTTGCCAATTGTGAAGAGATAAGGAATATCGTTAATATGATAGATAGCTTCCCTTTGCATGATGCGATAGTCTCCTTGAGGCAAAATAGATTTATCCTTTGGACGCTCCCGAGGTTAGTCCTTCAACGAGGAAGCGCTGCAGCCAGATAAACAGGACGAGGACCGGAATGGCCAACAATACTGCGCCTGCTGCAAAAAAAGTAAAATCGGTCGATGTCTGTTGGTTAACGATATTGTACAGTCCGACGGCAAGCGTCGATTTGTCCTCCGTCCTCAAGATCAATCTTGCGAAAATAAAGTCTACCCAAGCACCGTTGAAAATGACGAGACTAACGTAAGTTAGCATCGGTTTGGATAGAGGAACCATAACGCTCGTAAATACTTTCCAGTTCGAGGCGCCGTCTATACGCGCAGCTTCCTCCAAGCTTCTGGGAATCGTATCGTAAAATCCTTTAGCCACGAATACGTTGCTAATGAATGCACCTGAGCTGTAGACGAGAATCAATGCCCAATGCGAATTCAGCAGATTGAACTGAAGCATCAAAATATAAATAGCTACAAGCGACATGAAGCTCGGGAACATATTCAGGACAAGCATTCCGGTCAATCCGAACTTCCGGCCAACAAAACGAAACCTGGCCATCGCGTACGACCCCAGCAGGGTCATAAGCGTTCCGAGAATCGCCGAGATCACCGCGACCTTAATCGTGTTCATGTACCACTGAGCATATTGATACCGGGTGCTTGTAAACAGTTCTTTGTAATGCGCCAACGTGAATTTCTTCGGGATCAACGTCTCGCTGTACAAGCTATTCCCTTCCTTCAAGGAAGACATCACGATCCAGAGAGCCGGATACACGATGGATACGGTCAACAAAATAAGAACGATGTACGTGATAAGGTGTCTTGGCTTCATTGGATCAAATCCTCCTCTTTGAAGGATTGGGTTTTGCGATAGTTAATAATCGAGATGGATGCGATGAAAATAAAGACGAGAATGCTAAGCACCGAGGCCAAGTTATATTGATTATTCGTCAATGTCAACTTATAGAGCCAGGTAACAAGCAAATCGGTTCCGCCGGCGTAGATGTAGTCGGGCATGACGGGATTTCCGTTCGTTAACAAGAAAATAACGTTAAAGTTATTGAAGTTGCTGGCAAACTGCGTGATTAAGATCGGAGCCGTCGAGAACAGCACAAGCGGGAACGTAATGACCCGAAATATGAAGAAGCGCGATGCTCCGTCGACTTCGGCAGCTTCGTAAAGATCCTTGGAGATCGTCGTAAGAATCCCGGACACCAAAATCATAATCAACGGAAAACCTAACCATAAATTTACGGCAATAACCGTGATTCTAGCCCACGTCGGATCGTTGAGCCAAGGAATTCCGCTCAGTCCGAGAAGCTCCAGATACTGGTTGATCGGACCGAACTGTTCGTTCAATAAATTCCTAAACACGAGCAGCGATACCAAATTCGGCACTGCGAAAGGAATAACGAGTATCGTGCGCCAGAACGTCTTCAACCGGATTCCTTTTTGATGAATAAGTACTGCGACAATCGTCCCTAGCATATAAGTCGTAAGCGTAGCTGCGACTGACCAGAACACGGTCCATGTCGCAACCCCGATTAACGTTTTACTCCACGATCCTAGGTTGACTAGATTTTTGAAAACTTCGAAGCCTACCCAATTGACAAGTTTCGCGGGAGGCAGATTGGGAGCCGCGAAATCGGTAAACGCGACCAACACCGTAAAGACGATCGGCATGACCGTAAACAGCACCGCTGCCACGATCGGTATAACGAGGATAAAATAAGGAAAATTGCGATTCGCCATTTTGCTCCAACTGATTCCGAATGAAGGAGGCTTGATCCCCTTTTCCCGATTCAACGCCGTTAGCCGGGCATCGCGAACGCATAGAAAATAAACAAATAGCAGCAACAAGACGAAGATTAACGCGATCAATCCTTCTACCATCATGAAGATGGAATGATCTCCCTCCACCGGCTTGAATTCCTTGCCGATCTTTACCATCCCTCTGGGAGTGTCTCCTAAAGTTATCAAGCCTTTAACCGATGTCGCCAATCGCGTCACAATCCAATAAATTCCGCCGATTTCGACTAATGCGAACAGCATGCCTTTCACAAACTGGCGATTGTACCATTGCCCTAGACCCATGAACAATATGGACAGCAGCGTCGCTTGAGGGGTATGTTTGGTCATGTGATCCGAAGCTCCTCCCTACGAAGACATCCGGTAAGCTCCGGATGTCTTCGTACAATAGCTAATTTACTGCGCTGCAGTCGAATTGATTAAATCCTTTGCCGTTTGAACGGCCTTATCCATCGTCTCTTTAACATCCGCCTGCGAATCCCAGATCGACACCCATGCGGCATCCGTCGGAGCGTAAAGGCTGTTCATCTCCGGAATCGAAGGCATCGGCTTGGAATTTTTGAATTGTTCCACGATACCGCTCAGAATCGGATCGTTCTTGATCAAGGGGTCTTCATTCGCTTCTTTATTCGCGGGAATGATATTGGCCAATTGGAAATCTTTAAGCGCGTTTTCTTTGGAAGTCAGGAAATTCGCAAAGAGTTTAGCCGCGTTTGGATACTTCGTGTAGGAATTTACATAGAACGATCTTACGCCGGACAGTGACAGCGTAGGTGCGCCGTCCGGGAATGCAGGCAACGGTGCGATGCCGAAATCTACTTTTCCTTTGTACGAACCTATGGACCACGGACCGTCGATCGTCATCGCAAGCTTGCCCGTCGCGAACAATTCGCCTTGAATATCAAAGGTCAAATCCGTCGTTTTGAGCGGAAAAATCTTTTTCAAGCTTTGGTAATACTTGATCCCTTCGATCGCCCCCTCGCTATTGAGGCCGATGTCTGTTCCGTCCGTATCGTCTTTACCGAAAATATAGCCGCCTTTCCACTTGACGAACATGCTGTTGAAATACAGGTTGTGCAGCCAAGTGATCGCGTATTTCTTGTTCGCCGGATCGTTGTACGATTCCGCGAATTTTATGACGTCATCCCAAGTTTTAGGAACTTCCTTGACGAGCGCTTTGTTATAGAACAAAGCGTAAGTTTCGATCGTCTGCGGATAACCGTACAAAATTCCGTTGTAGGAGCTCGCTGCAAGCGCTGTTTCAAGCGTTTTGGCTCTCGTTTCCTCTTCGAAAATATCGTTAGGAAGAATCAGGTTGGCCGCGGCCAATTTCGATACATGGTTATGCGGAACCATAAGTACATCGGCTGCGACGTTTGCAGGTCCGTCGGTTTCCAGCTTCGCCGCTTGGTCCGGGATGTTCACCTCTTCGATCGTGACGTCTACGCCGTATTTAGCCTTAAAATCGGGGAGAACGTTTTCGATGAATGCCCTTTCCGTTTTGTCCGTCCAGATCTTCAAGCTTGCGCCGTCTTCCGGTTTAATTTCCGCATCAGCCTGTTCTGCAGCGCTTTCATTTGGCGCCGCCGGGCTTGCGCTTACGGAAGCTTCCGGAGATGCCGCGCTCGGAGACGGTTCGTTGCCGTTGTTGCCGCCGCATGCCGACAGAACCAATGCCATCGTTGCAAATGCTGTCAGTAATCCGATTCTTTTTTTCATAATTTTGTTGAACCCGCCCTTCGAATCGTTTATGATTTAGGAAACCGGTTTCCTGAGTTCAAAGTAACACACCATTTTGGGGAAAGCAACAACTTTTTATTTGAGAATTGGCGGGAGGTTCGAGCAGCGGTATAATATATATCTGATGGAACTGTCTGGCAAATAAAGGGGATTTCTATGAAAACGACGATAAACGATATCGCTAAAGCGGCTAATGTCGCCAAGTCTACCGTTTCCAAAGTATTGAACGACGCACCTACCATCTCGGAGGCAACCAAACAAAAAGTCCGTGCGATCATGAAAGAGTTGCAATATACGCCGAGCAGCATCGCAACCCAGTTGGCCAGACAGAGCAGCATGAATATCGGCTTCCTAATGAACTTCGACCGGAAGGACGACTTTCTCAATCCTTTCTTCTACAGCTTGCTGGGAGGCGCGGAGAGCGTTACCTTCGAGCATCAATACGAGCTTACGATCTCGAATATTAATAAGCGCGACAACGATTTCATGAACCAGTACGTCTATAGCAAGAAGCTGGACGGCATGCTGATTAATCCTTCTGTGCTGGACAAGGATATCGTTCAGGAATTGGAACGGCTGGCTTTCCCGTTCGTGATCGTAGGGAAGCCCAGGGAAAACTACGGCAGCGGGATTACGTGGGTCGATATCGACAACAATGCCGGCGGAAGCATGGCGGCCCATCATTTGTTGGAGCAGGGCTATTCCCGGGTCGCCTTCCTTGGGAGCAAACCCGAAGACCAGATTTCCGACAGCAGGTTGACCGGATATCTGAACGTAGTATCTGCTTTGCCGGGAGCTGCGAAAAACGACGAATATATTCGTTTAGGCGGAGCAGACGAATCGCACGGCTATCGGATGATGAACGAGCTGCTGGATTTGAAGCTCCGGCCGGATTCGATCATCTGCGTCAACAATTTTGTGGCGTTCGGCGCCCTGAAGGCGGCACGCGACCGCGGCGTTCGCGTGCCCGAGGAACTCGGCATCGTCACCTTCGACAACTATCCGCTAGCCCCGTATACGACACCGGCCATTACGGCGCTCGATATCGATACGTTCAACTTAGGCGTGCTTGCGACAAAAGCCCTGTTCGGCAAAATCAAGCAACATGAGCCTGGCCCTCAGTTCCAATCGATTAAGCCGGAGTTGATCGTTCGCGAATCGACTCTTAGGCAGGGGTGCTGAGAGGATAATGGACACTTCTCGCATGAGAAGGGGCTGTCTCCTAGGGCGTGTATGCATACTCCGAGGACAGCAGATTTTGTCGAATTTTCGTTCCATGCAAGGAACTTTTGTGAAGGCGTACCGGAGGTACGTCAAGCAAAAGTGACGAAGCAGGGGGCGAAAAGGCGGTGAAAGATGCCACTGAGCGGGTTTGCAGACACGCCCTAAGCGGAGAAGTCGATTTTTTTACGACAGCCCTATTGCACACATGCGTTACGCCTTCCGAACGGGTTTACGCGAGAGAAGTTAATCGAAATCGTGCAAAGTAAGACGGGGCAAGCTTAGATGGACGGAGGATATTTGGGTGGAAAATCGTACAAAGCAAGCCCGGTCAGGCCTGAACGATGGACATTTGGGTGGAAAATCGTACAAAGCTACCCCGGTCAGGCTTAAATGGACAGGTGTTTGTAGGAGAAATCATACAAAACGACTAAAATAAAAGAGTGTTTATCACTAAAGCACCTTAGATGATGATACGGATAATCTCTGATAATTATCTGGAAATTTCATGGACTTTGATCAAACATGGGACTGTCTCATCCGCTCCTGAAACCTTGTCACGGATTTACCCGTTCAGTTTTCAGGAGCGACCTTCTGAGGACCCACAAAGTAAGCAACTTGAAGTGCTGATGAGCCAGCCCCCTTATCCCATTCTCAATACGCTTCGAACTCGGATATTTGCGCTGCTGGCCAACCCGTGTTGCCGGTGATCGACAACCGCACGAATCTCGTTGTCACGCCGGTTAGCGGAATTTCGACGGCGTTGTCGTTTAGCGGATCGAAGGTGTACGACTTCCGCGCCACCACCGTTGCGTACGACACTTCGTCCTGACTGGCAAGCACCTCGATCACCTGCTCCCTCTTCTCCCAAGCGTCCTGCGGAGGCAGCCGCAAGATCAGCTTCGCCACTTCCCGCTCCTCGCCCAGATCAAGGGTCAGCGATTGCGGAAACTGCTTGGCCGTGCTTTCCCAGTAGGTGTACGGATCGCCGTCCACCGTCAGCTCCGGCGGGAACGCGTCGGCCGTCAGCGAGGTCGCATGCGCCTTCTTTCCGAGCGCCCTATTCTCCATCGCCTTGACCTTCTCGAACGCCTCCGTCGCTTTGCTTGCCTCTTCCGATCTCTTCAGCTCGACGTAAGCGACCCTGAGTTCCTTAATGACGCCCACATAATCGAATTCAACGTAATCCCCCTCTTCCTTAACGACCAGATCCGCCGCCTTTGTTCCGTTCGCTTCATAAGCTGCCGCGATCGTATGCGTCCAATCCTCGCCTTTCTTCACTTTAAGGGTCGTATCCGAGCCGATCGGCTGGTAGATTCGAATCGCGTCTTTCTCCCGAACCTCGACCAGATGATGCTCGCCGGCGTCAAGCCCCAGGCCGTTCAAGCGAATGTAACTGCCCGCTCGTCGGCTTCCGTCCGCGGCGGCGACCTCGTATCCGCCTGGAGGCAGCTCCCTGTCCGCATCCGGAGCATAGCCGGCCTCCTTGCTCCAATTCGCCGTCACCGCGTATGCGCCGAAGTCGGTACGCGTCACGCCCGCCGCAACCTCTCGATAGCTTTTCACCAACGAATCCCCGTACTGCGACAAAATATTTTTCTGCATAATGGCGACTGTATCCACCCACGGGTTAGACACTCCGTTAAACAAGTCCGCCGCCAGGTTATAGCCCATCGCCAAATTCCACCGCAGCATATCCGGGTCGTCCGTCATCGTCTCCGCGGCCAGGTCGTGCTGATACTGCAGCACTTTGTCACGCAGCAGCATGCCGGACATCGGATAATAGTCCGCATAGCTGGCCGTGTTTTTGCGATAGCCAAGCAGGTCCCACAAATAAGTCGAGCCCATAAAACCAACCGCTCCGTCCGCCAATACGTCCGTTCCATCCTCCATGTACAGCTTATGGCCGACCGTCCCGACATAATCGCGCAGACCCTTGAAATAGGCCGTCGAAGGATCGGTTTCTTCGGGAATCGTTGCGTTATAGGCGTAAGGCGAATTGCGAATGCCCCACTGGTCCTCGAAAATGCCGTCGAACCCGCCCTCCAGCAGCTTCTTATGCTCCTCAGCGGTACGCTGCTTAAAGAACGGATGGCCGGTGTTGACTACGTAGCCGCTGTGCGCCCCGTAATCCTCCTTCATGATTTGTTTGTTGTCCTTCATCACGATCAAATCTTCCATCTTCGTTCCTTCGGGGAGCTTCGCCAGCGTCGGAGAGTTGACGCCCCACCAGCTCATATTCGTATACGGAATGACGAGATTGCCTTTGCTCTTCGCCGCCTGCATAAACGCCGCAAAAGCGTTCTGGCCGCCCCATTGCGGCTCCGGCGGCATAAAGTCCGGATAGTTCTCGTCATGCCCGCCCTTCTGGAAGCCGACGAGATGAATGACTCCGTTGTAATTCATTTTATCAATGAAATTCGTCGTCAACTGGCTCCAACTTCCGTCCTTGATCGCGGAAATATCGGTCTTGTAGAACGGAAGCGCGAAATACCTCTCTTTCTCCGCGCCCAGCTTGTCGGCCAGCGAACGGTATTCCGCAATGCCGTTCAGCTCGCGGTAGCTGGCGATCGTCTGCTTGTAATCTCCGAGCTCCAGCACGATCGTTGGGCTGCTCCATTTCGCTCCGGCGGCAATCCACGTTTTATAGTTGTGAACGATGCCGGATTTGCCCTTGTCGTCCACCTGATTTTTGAATCCCAGCTCCGTCATCGGCGCGATGTCGCGGCTCAAGTCGTATACGGCAAGCTCCCCGCCTCCTGTGCGCACCCCCAAATAAGAGGCGAACAGAACGCCCGGATACTGGTCCTGAAATGAATTGCTTTCCTTAAAAAACGCGTCGCGCAGCTTCACGCCCGGCAGCATCGGCAGCAGCGCGTCCTTAACGCCGTCCGAATCGACCTTCAGCTCGTACGGGAACCTGAAGGATTGGATCGGCTTATCCGCCCGATTGTCAACCTCGGCTTGCATATAAATGCGGTTGTCCTTGTCGAACCGGACCTTAACGTCTACTAGAATCGAGCCGCCGTATTGAAGCGTAAGCTCGCCTTTCCCAGAGCTCCAATCGTACGAGAAGCTTTCCGCCTTCTGCCCGTTGACGGAGGAATCGTCCTCGAAGAATGCCCACCACAGCGCATTCTCGCGATTGCCCAGCGTCAGCGCCTCGCCCGCTTCCTTCTTCTTGATATGTGCGATCGCGCCGTTGTCTGCGCGAAACGCGATTTCCGCGCCGCCGAGGCTGACGGTCAGCAGACCGTCCCGATCCTTGAAATCGGCCTTGGCGCCCAGCGGCGAGGCCACCAGCACCCAGATGGCCGCAGCCAACGCGACCGCAAGCGTCCCGGCCGTTATTCCTATCGTTTTCTTTAATCGCATTCGCTTCACCGCAGCCGTCCTCCCGTTGATCGATTGTTGAAGCTCCTCCGTTATCCGGATATTGCAGAGGGCTGCCCCTCGCAAACTTTCGTTCGCCCAAGGCAACCCTCATCTTCGTTCTATTCCACTTTAATATTGTCGAAGAATTGCTCCTGCACCGTCTTCGCCGCCGCGTCGAGCTGCGCCTTCAGGTCCACGTCCTTCTTGGAGAACACCTCTTGGATGACGTTCGTCATTGCCGCGTAGAACTCCTGCGTATTGAACTGCGCTTCGGGTTTGCCATCGAGCAGCGTCATCAGCTCGTCGCTGTATTGGTACACGTTGTCGTATTTCGCGTATACGTCTTTCATCTTCTGGCCGTATTCGGAATCCTGGCTGAAGTATTGGATAACCGGGGGCACGAAAAACTTGTTTTCCGCTTTACGGGCTTGAATGTTTGCTTCCAGCGATTCCAGGCCTTTATCCGTGAAGTAGTCGAACACTGCGTAGTGGAATGCGGCATATTGCTCTTCCGGCGTAGCGTTCGGGTTGATGACGAGGAAGTCGCCGCCGAGAACGCCCGTATGCTTGCCGCCCGCCTCTGCCGCAGGCATCGGATAGACGACGATATCTGTCGGGCTCATTCCGCCTTGGTTCAAGCCTTGGTCGACCGGACCGTCCGGGCCGGCGATGACCATCGCCGTTCTTCCTTGAGCGAACGCTCCTACCGCATCGCCCCATCCAAGCGCCCAGTCGGCCGGGATTACGTTCGCTTCCTTCAGCTGGCTGTAGAATTCCAGAGCCTTCAATCCGGCGTCGGAGTTGAACTTCGCGATCACCTTGCCGCCTTCGACGCTTTGAATTTCCCCGCCGGCCTCGAACAGGAAGTTCGTCCAGTTCCATCCGGCTTCATTGCCTTTGCCCATCGGAGCGATGCCGGATACGCCTTTGCCCGGATCGGCGACCGCCTTGGCCGTATTCAGCACGTCGGCCCAAGTCCAGTCGAGCGGCGGAACGGCGACGCCTTTTTCTTCCAGCATCTTTTTGTTGACGACTGTACCGACGACATAGCCCTGCTGAGGAATGCCGAAAATTTTACCGTTAATGTTGAACTGGTTCAGCAAAATCGGGTTCAGCTGGTCTTTCTTGTCGTAAGCGTTGAACAGCTCGGTAATGTCGGCCGCCCAGCCTTTTTCCGCGAGGAATTTGCCTTCGGTCGCGTAAGTATTGAATAGCGTCGGCGCTTCGTTCGCGCCCATCTTGATGCCGATCTCATTTGGGTTATATTGCCAATCGCTCTTCACGACTTCGACGTTCGGGAACACCTCGTTAAAGCGTTTGATGCGGTCGTCCTCCAGCGCGCGCTTCTCCACTTGGTCCGGCGTCGGATAGTAGATGCTGATCGTCGCCTTCAGCGTGCCGGGATCGAAGCCTCCCGATCCGCTGCTGCCGCTGTCCGGCGGCGTATCCGACGGGCTTGACGATGGGCTCGCGGAAGGCGAAGCCGAAGAGGCGGAAGGAGACGACTCGCTATTCTTGTTGTTGCCGCCGCATGCGGCCAGGACCAGGCTGAACATGAGAAGACAAGCAATTACCGTTGAAATCTTGCGCATTGTGTTAATCCCCTTTTCGTTGTGGTTTGGCTTACACGCTCATCATAATGGAGGCGCATTTCTCAAAGCGATGTGCATTCCTATGTCAATGATGTGCAGTTTTACGCATACCTGGAAAACAAAATCACCCCTTCACACTGCCCATATGCAGCCCTCTGACGATATATTTTTGGAAAATCAAGAACACGATCACCGGCGGAAACGTAATCATCGACAGAATCGCGAACCGTAGATTCAAGTCCAGTCGCCTTACGTTGATGACGTATTTATAGATCGCCGTTGCCAGCGGATATCGTTGATCGCTTGATAGAATTAACGATGGCCAATACCAGTCGTTCCACGCCGACGAGAAGACGAAAATCGCCAGCGTAGCGAAGATCGGAACCGACAGCGGGAACGCAATCTGGAAGTACAGACGCGGCTCGGATGCGCCGTCGATCCGGCCCGACTCGAACATCTCCATGTTGATGCCGTCGAAGAACGTTTTGAGCAGCAGCAGGAAGAAGGCGTTCGCGCCAGCGGGCAGCCACAGCGCCCAGAACGTATTCATCAGCCCGAGGTCGCGCAAGTTGACGAAGTTCGGAATGATATACGTCGTTGGCGGAATAAACAGCGTCAGCAGGAAGAAATATTGAATGACCTTCTTGTACGGAACGTTCATGCGCGAGAGACTGAACGACGCGAACCCGACGACAATGACGGTCATAGCCATATTGCCGGCGAAAATAAACAGCGTATTCCTCGCGAATTGCGGAAGGTTGATATACCCCCATGCCTTCTTGTAGTTTTCGAAATGCCACTCGCTGGGCAGAAACGTCGGCGGGAACGAGTTAACCTCCGTGTTCAGCTTGACGCCGTTAAAGAAAATCACAAGCATGGGATACAGCATCGTGCATACCATGACGAGCACGACAAGCAGCATCACGTAGTAAATCGCGCGTTTGCCCGGACTTTTCAGATCGTAATCCGAAATAATGCCTCTCTCGATCGCTTTCATCGCTTACGCCTCCTCCTTGCCGCTTGACATGCGGTATTGGAGTATGGCCAGCACGCTGAGCACAAGGAACATCAGGACGCCAAGCGCCGAAGCCGAGCCGTAGTCCTGTCTGGTGAACGCATAGCGGATGACCAGCAGCGCATAGGTCAGCGTCGCGTTATTCGGTCCCCCGTCAAGCACCGCGTAATGCGTCTGGAAGTTTTGCGAGGTTGCGATCAGCTGCAGCAGGAACAGCAGCACGATTTGATTTTTGATGGCGGGAAGCGTAATGTAACGAATTCTCTTCCAGATGCCCGCGCCGTCGATTTCGGCCGCCTCGTACCAATCGCGCGGAATGCTCGAAATTGCGGCGATGTAGATAAGTAGAGCGGAACCGAAGCTCTGCCACGTCTCCATAATGACGATGGAGATCATCGACCATGCCTTGTCCGTTAGGAACATAACCGAATCGAAGCCGATTTTCGTCAATACGGCGTTAATCGGGCCGACCGGATCGTACAGCCATCTCCACAAGCCGTACAGTACAACGACCGGCACGACGTAAGGCAAATAGGCGGCAATTCTCGCAAAGCCCTGAAATCTCCTCATCTCGGAGATCGCGATGGCGAACAGAATCGGCACCCAAAATCCGATTACTAGCCCGAGGCCCATATAGTACAGCGTATTTTTCACCGAGACGAGCACGTTCGGGTCCTTCAGCACTCGGGCATAATTGTCCCAGCCGACATAAGTATCGCCTTTGACGAAGTCGATGTGATAGAAGCTATAGACGATCCCTTTGCCGATAGGCAGCCACAGAAACGTGAAGAAAATGCCGATCGCAGGAATCAGAAACAGGTAGCCCCACAGATGCTTTTTCCATTTGGCGGGAGGCCGCTTGGGCTGAGTGTCCAAGGAGCGGACCGGAACTGCGGTTGTTTGATTCATTAGGTCTCCCTCATTCCTTCCTTAGTATCGATAAGCCTAATTGTAGGAAAAGGAATGAGGCGTGAACAGGTGCGTATCTATGCGGATCATGGGCAATCTTACTTCTTCATTTCGCTGGGGCTCATTCCGAAATACTTTTTGAAAATTTTACTGAAATGCTCGGGAGATTCGTACCCGACCCGCTCCGAAATTTCGTATCGGCGCAGATCCGTCTTCTGAATAAGCCGCTTGCTCTCCTCCATGCGGAGCTTGATCACGTATTCCCATAGATTGATTCCCATATATTTCTTGAACAAATAGCTGAGATAATTCGGACTGACATGGTTTCTCTGCGCGACTTCGTTCAGCGTGAGTCCCTTCTGCGCATAGTTGGCGAGCACGTATTCCTTCACCTTTTCGACGATCAGGTTGTTTTGCGCGGCCAATTCCTCGTCCGTCGGATCCTCGGTCGTCAGCTCCCACTTGAAATCTCCGTAAAAAAACAGATGATGGTCCCGATGCTGACGATTCCATACGATCGCCTTGCCCACCTGATCGTTCAGCTCCGACAGAAACTCATGCCCCTTCAAAATCTGACTAATGCCAACGACGCACTGGAAGCCCAAATATTTGCGAATGTTGAAATGCAGGCTGCGTCCGATCATCTCCAGTTGATTGATTTTGTCCGAGCTGCTGCCTCCGTAGGACGCCTCGTCCCACTGCACGATGATGCTGACGTCGCGATTGGCGGAATAAAAGGAATGGTGGCTCCAATCCTTGTCGAGAAGCTCGTTTACGATATTAAGCACGGCATATTGGAGCAGCACGACGTCCTTGTCGGCGACGCTTCTGCCCTCGCTCTCGCAGTCGAGCCGGATTTTGAGCATCGCGAAATAGGGACCGTTCAGGTCGACGCCCTGCTCTCGGGCCGCCCGAAGCAGCTCCCTCGCAGATTCGGGCTCGTTTACGAGGCGATCGAGAGTCTCCATACGCTGCGGCTGGGGCTGCTCCATGCGAAAATGCTCGCGCAAATCCGCGATCAGCTCCGCCTGGTTCTGCTCGGGCCGATCCATGTGCAGCAGCACGTGCCGAACGGAGTTAAGCAGCTGTTCGCTATTGATCGGCTTGATGAGATAATCCCGCGCCCCGAGTCTCATCGCCAGCTGCGCATATTGAAACGTCTCATGCGCCGATATGACGATTACCTGAACCCAGGGCTTGACGATTTTCGCTTGTTGCATTAGCTCGATACCGCTCATCGCGCCCATCTGAATGTCGGTTACAAGCAGGTCGATCGGCTCCATTTTCAAATAATCCAGCGCTTCGTACCCGTTATGGGCCGTATAAATGTTCTCGATATTCAATCCGGAAGATTCCAGCAGGTTCGCCAGTCCTCGGCAAATCAGCGGCTCGTCGTCCGCAATCAAAATATTAAACATCCGCGTTGTCTCCCCTTCCCTGACGCTGCTCCGCAGCCTCGGCCAGCCGCTTCGGAATCGTGGCGTCGACGCGGGTGCCCTCCGGCTCCCTCGCCTCGTAACTCAGGCCGAACTCGCTGCCAAAATGAAGCTGAATTCTCTTATTGACGTTTTTGATCCCGTAGCCGGCTCCGGATTCCTCGTCGGAAATCAGTCGGTTAATGCGCGCAACGTCGGCGGGCTTGTAGCCGTTGTCCTCGACGGACAGCCGAATGAGCTCGCCGTCGGAGCGCGCGGAGACGACAATCTCCCCATCCTCTCCCATATGGATAACCCCATGGATAATCGCGTTCTCGATTAACGGCTGCAAGGTGATCTTCGGAATCAGATAAGGCAAAGTCTCCTCCTCGATCTCCCACCGGATCGTGAATCCGTATTCGTATCGCTTCTGCTGAAGACTCGTATAGGCCCGCGCATGCTCCAGCTCCTCCTCGATCGTGATCAATTCCCTGCCCCGGCTTAAGCTGATTCTCATGAGCTTGGACAGCTCCTTGATCATCTCCGCCGAGCCGGTATTGCCTTCTAGAGAGCTCTTCCAATAAATGCTTTCCAACGTATTGTACAGCAGATGAGGATTGATCTGCTGGTAGAGAAGCTGCAGCTGCGATTCCTTCTGCTTGATCTCCATGGAGTAATGTTCATGAATCATATCGTTGATCCGGTTCGCCATATTGTGAACGGAATGAATCAGTACGCCAACCTCGTCGTTGCGCTCCTTGGACGGAGAGGAGGAGAGCGGCTTGCCCGGCTCGTGCGACCTCGCGAACATCGCCAGCTTGCGCAGCGGATTCATCAGGGATCTCCAGAAATACATCATGACGACTATCGCGAACACCGAGTACACGATCGAGATCGTCTGAATGACCCTCTTCAGCGCGCTCTGCTGCTGCAGCAGCGACTGCGTAGGAATCGTATAGACGAGCTTCTGCTGCAGCGAATATTTCGTATGGACGACGTAGATCGAATCGTCGGTCACCTCGCTGAGCGTTTCCTCCATCGATTGCCCGGTTTTAAGGGCGTCCGGAAAGCGGAACGTCTCGCCCATCTTCGGAGTCGTGGCCGCCAGGATGCGATCGGACCAATCGGTCAAATACAGTTGTCCGCCCTCCGGCAAGGATACCGTACGGAACGCCTCTTCGATTTTCTTATCCATCTTCGTAGCGACGAGCACCCCGACGACGCTTCGGCCGTTCGTAATGCTGTTGACCGCGCGAAGATACGCCAGCGTCATTTGGTCCCCCTTCGGTCCGAAATTGTCGATCAGCGCCAGCACGCCTTTGCCCTTCGCCGCCAACGCCGCTTCGATCCAAGACGTCTTCGTGTCTTCGGAATAGAAAAACACGGAGGAGCCGTTGTTTCTGCGGTTGATATCCGGAATGGTCGGAGCGAACGGATAGCTGTTGTGCGGATCGTAGACGAACAGAAAATAATAGATCGCTTCTCCGCCGAACAGTCCGACGGAATTGTTGCCGAGCAGCGTATTCATATCCCCGTACTTCACGACGCGGTCGAACTCCGTGTCCGTCTTCTTGCTGATCATGCTCTGTGTGGTCGGATTTTGGATAATGGTCGTCATAATGCGACTAATCGTATCGATATCCCGGTTGATCAGAAAATGATTTTGCTTGTTCAGCTCTTCGTAAGCGCTCGTCACATGCTCCTTCAAAATCGCCTCGGCTTTCGAGTTGGCATACCAATTCAGCAAGATTACGGGACTGACTAAAATGAGGAACAGCAAAATCAGCTGCTGCCTGACGTTCATCCTAGTCAGAGGATTCGTTAATTTTAAGCGCACGGCTACCCCTCCAACGATCGGTCCATTTCAATTATGGCACGCCAGCCGACTCTCGCGGAGACTAACGAGCCAATGTCGTACAAGAGCGCCTAGTTTTCGTAGAATAACACATTATCAGGCTAAAATTGCTCATCTTTTTTTTGTTTCGACGTTCCTGTCCGTTCTCCTTGTCGGAATGATCTCCGGAGGTGCAGACGCTGTCCTCGGCGCTGCAGTCCACGTTGAGCAGGTTCAGAAAGCTCTGAAACTATCGGTTGTACAATAAAAGGTATCCCCGGGCGTCAGGACGCGATCGGGGATACCTTTTTGCAGTTGCGAGATTCGCTTAACGAACGTTGCTCTAACTTTTATTCCGAATACATCCGGCTGATTGCGCTCCAGCTCTGACCCGGCTCAAGGCGGATCAGACCGGTTTGCTCCGCAGGCAGGTCGACGTTCGGCGCGTTCACCATGCCGGTCTGCGGCTCCGGGCAGAAGAAGCTGCCGCTCGCTTCCCCGTTGTACACCATCCAATGCTTGTAGGCGTCGCCGACCTCGTAGACGAAGCGTGCGTCCGCGCGGCGGTCGTACAGTGTCATGGCGTTGCTTCCGTTCTCGTTCGCCGCCGTGTAGTGGTTGTCCATCGACGCGAAGTAAGGATTGCCCTTCCCTTCGCGCAATTGCCGCTCTCCTTCGTCCAGAGGCAGCAGCTTGCCGGTCGGCAGCATCCGTTCATTCAGCTCCCAACGCTCGCCCAAGGAAAAGCCGCACTCCAAGTCCTTCACCAGGCTGCCTTGCACGAACGGCGCGTTAACCGTCGTATGGAAGCCCAGCATAAACGGAATCGCTTCTTCGCTCTCGTTCGTCGCATCGAAACGGTGCGAAAGTCCGGCGTCCGTCAACGTAAACGTCATCTCCAGCGTTACCCGATGCGGGAAAAACGCATAGCCGGGTTCCTTCTCGTCAAAGCGCAGCCGAACGATCGCAAAGCTCTTCTCCTCCGAGCCGCCATAGTCGACTAGCTCCCATTTGGAGCTGTAAACGAAGCCGTGCAGATGGTTGCCGGTCGACGGCTCGTTCACCGGAAAATTGTATGTACGTCCGTCGAATTCGAACTCTCCGGCATCGTAGCGGTTCGGCGGGAACAGCACGGGAACTCCGTGCACCCACGGACGCTCGACGAACGCCGACCAATCTCCCGCCTCGGGCTCGCGAATAAACCGAAATCCCCGGTCGTCGTCCCTGAAGGAAATCAGATTGCCGCCGATTCCTGGCAATACGATTGCCGAATATTTGCCATATTTCAAAAAGACCGCCTGTTCGCTCTCAAACTTGCCCAGCTTTGCCTCATGCTGCGTCATGCCGCTTATCCCTCCGGTAAATAGTCATTGTAATCGAGTATATAAGCGGCAGGCTTGGGCGTCAACCTAAGGCGTGTTTGCATACACGCCCTAGCCGACCAATTCGTCCAAGCCGCGCACGACCAGATTCGCCGCGCCGAGAATGTCCGCACGGCCGATTCCGACGACTCGCATGCCCGCGGCAAGCGCGGCCTGAACGCCGGCCTCGGCGTCCTCGAACACGACGCAATCGGCCGGCTCCAGCCCAAGCTCCTTGCAGCCGACGACAAACACCTCCGGATCGGGCTTGGCGCGGGATACCTTCGTCCCGTCGACAATAGCGTCGAACAGCCTCGCGATGCCCACTCTGTCCAGGATATACGCCGCGTTTTTGCTTGCGGAGCCGAGCGCTATTTTAATGCCTCTCGCTCTTAGCTTATGCAAGTACTCCTTGGCTCCAGGGAGCAGCTCGGCTTCGTCCATCTGGCGAATGTACTGTAAATACCTTTCGTTTTTCTCCTCGGCCAGCCTCAGCTTCTCCTCTTCCGTTAGCGTAATTCCACCAACCTCCAGCACAATTTCCAGCGATCTCGTCCGGCTGACGCCCTTCAGTCGCTCATTGTCGGCTTCCGTAAATTCGAAGCCCAATTGCTCGGCAAGCCGCTTCCACGCAAGATAATGGTACTTCGCCGTATCCACCAGCACTCCGTCCAGATCAAACAGCGCGCCCTTGAAATTATCCAGCAAGTCCGCCCCCCCTTTCCGAGCTGCCGTAGCGGAAAGTCAACTCGCTTCCCGGTTCCGCCTCGCGCTCTTCCTCTGCGACGCGAATCGGCAGGGATGAACGGTTTGCGGCAGCGGCGCGGACAATGACCGCTGTCGACGTTACGGTAACGAACAGACGCTGATCTTTAACGCGCATCGGCAGCGAAATCGACGACCACCCTTGCGGCAGAGCAGGTTTCACCACCAGAGCCCCGCGGTGCAGACGCACCCCCGCAAAGCCGAGCACGGCGGCCATCCACGCTCCTCCGTTCGCGGCCGGATGCGTTCCGCCGATATATAGCGTCCCGACATATTGCTTCGATTCGCCGGTCAAGTCGATCGTCGCCGTCTTCATAAAGTAGCGGTAAGCCCAATCCGGCGCCCCGATGTCCGACGCGACCAACGCGTAGATACAAGAGCTGAGGCTGGAACCGTGTTCCGTCCTCGGCTCGTAATACTCCCAGTTCGCCCGCTTCGCCTCCAACGAATAATCGTCCTTCAGCAGATGGAGCATCAGCACGACGTCGGCCTGCTTCAAAATCTGCGTCGTTGTCGCCAGCCCGCTGCCGCCTCCCAAATATTCGTTTTTGTCCAGCACTCTCGACTTTAAAGTCGGGAGATCGACGTCCTCCAGTTTCAGATAGCCGTCAAACTGCTCGATAATTCCCGTTCTTGGGTCGGGGCTCGGAACGTACAGCTCGTCGTGCATATGGCTCAATGCGGCCAAATCGTCGATATCGTTCAGCTTATCGACCAATTCGCGATATGCCTCCGGGTACTTCGCTTCCAGCAGCTCCAACGTCTCCAGCGCAATGCCGATCGTTCGCTTGGCCATCGCGTTCGTGAACGCATTGTTGCCGACTCGCTCATGATATTCGTCCGGTCCGGTAACGTCGAGCAGTTCGTACCGCATTTTCTCCTTTTTATAGTAGGAATACGAATAGAAAAAGCGAGCGCATTCGAGAATCGCCTCCGCCCCGCCGTCCAGCAGCACGCTTTCGTCTCCGGTATACTCGTAATACTGCCAGATGCCGTAAGCGGCGTCCGCGCTAATATGGATCTGCTTATCGCGAAAATACGTCCGCATCGGACGGTTCGTAAACACATCGGTCACATTAAACAGTGTACAAGCGTCGTCGCCCGTCTCCTGGCTCTCCCAAGCATAGAAGGCGCCGCGGTACCCATACTCCTGCGCCTTCCTGCGGGCGCCCTCCAACGTATGCACCCGATACATGACCAGATTGCGGGCGACATCCGGTTGACTGTACAGAAAAAACGGCAGCATAAACATTTCCGTATCCCAAAACACAGCGCCTTTATATACTTGACCGGACAATCCGCGAGCGGGAATCGACAATCTCTCGGAATGCGTCGGCGCGATGATATGCAGCTGGTACAGACTGTAGCGCAGCGCGAACTGCGCTTCCTCGTCCCCCTCAATCGTTACGTCGGATTCCTCCCATTTGTTCTCCCATTCCGCTTCGTGCTCATGAAGATGATCCTCGTATGTCGATTCCGCCGCGCCCAGAGTCCGGCTCACCGCTTGCGCCAACGCGGTTTGACGGTCATCGCCGGTAACGACGCTAACGTATTTCGTAAAAGAATATGTCTCTCCCGCCTTGCCCAAGAACGTTGCCCTTCTATAGACTGACGAGCCTTTCCGTTCAAGCTGCTCCGACTGGGGAGCCTTTTCCCACCTGACGGTCTCGGCGACGACGACCGCCCTGCGCAATTCGTGCGTTACTGCAGATACGGCAACGATGCCGCCGGCAGAGACTGTCTCGGAGTCCTCCAGATGGGGTCCGTTAATATCCCACACTTCACAGTCGATGCCCGTAAGCACCGTAAACTCGCCATCCTCCGAAACTCGCAGCTCCACCTTCATCAGCAACAGGTCAAGCCGCTTCATGCTGACGAACCTCTGGGAACGAACCTCGACCCGGCTGCCTCCTAAGCTTGCGAATACCGTTTCTCGACAAAACGTCGCATTGCGCATATTCAGCGATTGCCGGTGCGAATCATAAGCCGACGACAACAAGCCGAGCGGTTCATCCCCGCAGTAATACCGCGTAGACAGTCCGTTCGGCGCGTTCACAGGCTCCCTCCACAGGTCGCCGACTTTGTCATATAGGCCGGCCAGCGTGCAGGCCGTTAGTTGCTCCCTCTCGAACTCCTCCAAAGTTCCCCTGTAACCTATAGCTCCGTTGCCCAGCATATATTTGTTGCCATTGGTCGCGATCCTGCCCGGATCGAATCCCGCCTCTTCCACAATCCAGCTCAAATAAGCTCCCTCGCCTTCGACTTCGAATGTACCTTCCATTATGAAGCCGGACGTAAGGAGCCAAAATGAGCGAAACTATCGAAATGATGCTTATTTCAATGCACTTATCCAAGCTGCAATCGCTTCAACGATCATGTCGAGGTTCGATTTCCCGTCTGCATTGAAATAAGGGGGCCGATTCCGAAAATAGTCCGGGTGCTTGCCGACGATCGGCACGCCGATCCAGCTTGCCGGGGCATGCTTGTCCATGCGCCAGACGGGCAGCGATCGGTTTATGTCCCAGCCGCCGTAGGAGCCGATGCGAGAAACGATGTCCGGCGATCGCCTGAAGGAGTCTACCTTCCGTCTTCCTTCCGCATGGATCGAAAGTACGCGATGCTTTAATCGCTCAGGAATGCGGCACCTGGGTGAGCCGATTTTAACCGCAAAGCAGGACGCGCTTGCCCCGCTCGCCATCAGCGTCGCAGCGGCGTGGACGGCGGCAATGCCGCCCCCGCTGTGACCGACAAGCAGCGTCGTTCCGACCGCGCCCGCTATGTCAGCCTTGCCTCGTTCACGGCGAATCTCTGCCAGCGCCCTGCCGCCTCCGATCGAAAGATTGAGCTTGCCTTCTCTTCGCCTCATATCCGCCCGGATCTCCCAGAGCTGCGCAATCACGTTACGACTCCAGTCTCCGTAAGGATACAGCAGACAGGATCGTATCTCGGCCCCGCAGACCGCTCCCGCCTGCCCGGGCAACGCCGCATAACGCAGCCTTCGTTCCAGCGCTAGCCGCAAATCCTCCATAAAGAGAGGAGCCGTCGCCAGTCCTGCCAACAAGTATAGTTCGACTTTATTTTCCGCGTGTTCGCTCATAATTGTCCGCATAGACGATCCTTTCCATATCGGAAGGATGGGTGTCCCTGAACCACTTGACCAGCAGAGGCGGATTGATGTCGCTCAGCGCGGCCACCGCCATCTTCTGATTCATCGTCACCGACCCTTCCGCGCTTCCGATCAATTCCACCGCATACCGGTCGGCGGCCGTCTCCGCTTGTCTTGACACGTAGTTCGACAGCGGAAGCGATGCGAAGGAAATCATCGAGACGATCATCAGCGCCAGCGGCAGCGCGTTCATATCCGACAGCGACCGAATCCCCCAGCGGCTGCCCCGGCTGCGGATCGCCGCCCGGTAGATCCAGCCCCCGATCGCGAGCAGCACGAACGAGGAGCCGACTGCGCCCACGGCGCTCCATTCCAGATGATGCATGACGTAATGCCCCATTTCGTGCGCCATGATCAGTAATATCTCCGGTTCGTCCAGCCGTTGCAGCGTCGTATCCCACAGCACGATTCGCAGCGAAGAGCCGATGCCGTTGACGTACGCGTTCAAAGCGTTCGTTTTCTCGGACATGTCCACCTCGTATACCCGATGCGCGGAAATGTCCGCTTTATCCGCAAGCTCTAGAATGGCCGCTTCCAGCTTCGGATCGGACAGACGAGTAAAATTGCTGTACAGCGGATCAATGACGACCGGCTGTACGTACATCATGAACAAGGTGAACGGAACGGACAGCAGCCACAGCTTCAGCCACCATCGTCCGCCCCGGGAGACGATCCAGAACGCGACTACGGATACGGCCAACATCGTCGCATAACCGATCCCGAACGCAATCAGTTTGTCTCTCAGCCATCCTTCCACCGACTGAGTCGAGATGCCGTAGGCCTTCGATAAGTTGTAGCCGATAACCCGCAGCGGAAAATAGAGCAAGTAAGCGGACCCCTGGATCATCAGCACATAGAGAGGAAAACGTATGTAAATCGGAAGCCCGCTTTCTTCGAGCATCACTCTCCAGCGGCGCGCAAGTCCGCTTGCCAGCATCATGAAATAGACCAGCCATTCCCACGGACCGCTCATGAAGAAAATCCAATTGCGGGCCGCATTTAACCATTCGCTGTTCCTAAGCTGGTGTGAGGTAAAAAACGTCGCAGGATCGGCAGCCGTACCCCGGTACGCTTCCGGAACCTGATTCGGCATCGTGTACCACACGTATAGAGCAACCGCGATCCCATAACCGATAAAGAGAAGCGAATACTTCAAAAAAGCGGAATGTCTGCGAAAACTCATCTTTTCCCTCCTTCGCCCCGGCTCGACCATCAATTGCCGATATGAAGATTATAACATTTCCTACTGTTGGATAACCGTTCGGTCATAACCCGCTTTCGTAAATAGTCATTCCTTCCCTTCAACTTGTCCACACCGATCGCTTCATTCCTGAATATGCTGGTCCAAAGCGCTAAATGAACTCTAGAAACTTCAGGGAGGTGCGATATCTCTTGTACCCGGTTCCTATACGCGGTACCGACCGCGTCATGTACGTCAATCCAAAAGATCGACGAGGCGGCAGAATGATCAGATTCAGCGGCTTGTCGCAGCCGCGAGTGACGAATTTTTGGAGACATTCCGTTAACGCGCTTAAACCCTCGATTGTCGTGGATGCGGGCGTAAACTACGGTGAAGTCCTCCTGTCTTCGGAATATCCGGCCGATTCCGTAATCGCGGCAATCGAGGCTAACGAATTGCTGCTACCCTATTTGGGCCGCTCTATCGAGGAGCATCCGAATGCCACGCAAATTCAGATTGTACACGCGCTCGTATCTGACGAGGATAAGGAAAAAGCTTCCTTCTTCGTCAACAAGCTTCATTCCGGATTATCGTCGGCTCATCCCGAATACTCCGGATCATCGCGGCAAGTGGTGCTTCCCACGACGACGATCGACAGCATTTTCAAGGACAGAGACGTTAACCGGGACTCGCTGCTATTCAAAATGGATATCGAAGGCTACGAGTGGCATGCTCTGCGCGGAATGAAAAGACTGTTGACGCAATGCGAAACGGTCGTCGGATGTATAGAATTCAATTTCGCTTACCTGCACAGCAAAAATATCGATACAGCGAAGTTTCTCTTCTATCTTAAAGAGAGTTTCGTCGTCTGCACGGTAAACAGGCGCGGTCAGCTCGTCGAATTTACCGATCCCGTCAACGAGGTGCCCAAGTACTTCGCGCTGGACAAAGGCTGCAACGATCTCATGCTGCTGTCCCGAAGGGACCTGTTCGATCTGCTCAAGTAATCGGCGACACTGACAAAGAACAGGAAGCCGCGCAGAAAGCTGAACGTATGCTTTCCGCGCGGTTATTCGTTGTTTAAAGAGCGGCCGTTCAGGCTCGCTTCGCTTCCAGCAATTGCTTATTGTGAAGCACGTGCGGATCTTGAGGCCGATATTTGCGCGCTTCCTCGTTATGACGATAAGCGGCATCCAAATCCCCCAGGTAATAATAACAAACGCATAGCTGCAAGTTCGGATACCATGTCCGGTAGGCTGGGTAGCTAAAGCTCCACTGGGCAACGTTTTCAGGAATCCGGATCGCCTGTTCATACCAGTAGGTCGCCGTCCTGTAAGCTTTGCGGCGTTTGAATTGATCTCCTATCCGGCTTAGCGCTTCAGGCCGGGGACTGTCGAACCGAAACGATTGAAGCAGCGCCGTTAATTCATTATCTTGATCGTTTAAGTACCGGTAACAGTCTGCCATGTTAATGCAGGCGTTAATTTTATCCTCGACCCACCCCGTATCAAGCTCGATATTCCTCTTGTAGCTCTCGATCGCTTCCGCATAGTGTCGGTTATCCTTCAACTCGTTCCCGTAGTAAAAATAATCGCGCGCGGTAAAGGGATCTCCCCGATCAAGCTTCATTTTATAAATATTCAAATTTCTGCTAACGGAATGCTTGATCTTGCGATGGGTAATCGCGATATCGGAATTAACGATCAGCCCCGTGACTTCCAAATAGTTATGGCAATCTCCCTTCCATTGAAAATCTCGGGATCGCTTAATCAGCCTGTTTCGGCGATATCTCAGAGTGACGTTGCCGAAGCTGTCCTCCCCCGCATTGTAGAACATCGATACCGAATCGACCGCCGGATCCAGCATCTCTTTAAGTTTCTTGAATTTATGGCGGTCTTCCTCAAGAATGACGTCATCGGCATCCATGTAAAGGATGTATTCTTTGGTCGCATAGGAAAAGGAGGCGCTGCGGGCTGCGGCGAAGTTACCGGTCCACTCGTAGAAAAATACCCGATCCGTATATCGGCGGGCGATGGCAACCGTCTGATCGGTCGATCCGGTATCGACGATATTGACCTCGTCAACCAGATCGCATACGGATTCCAGACAGCGGGCCAGCACGGCTTCCTCGTTCTTGACGATCATGCAAAGGCTGATTGAAACCACCGTATAATTTCCCCTTTCGCATCGAGAAAAATTTTTTCAGTCTGTCGGTCAGGCCGAATGGAAAAGACAGGATATGCTTCCGGGAAAGAGAAAGGCATATCCTGCTTGTCGGTTGAGGACTATCGGATTACTGGAAATTTGCGACGTTCATATATCTGTTGCTTACCGTAACGGCTGCCACCCCAATTCCCGTGGCCGAGTAAGTGACTTGAACGGAGTAATCAACGGAAGCAGTGCTCGGCGGGTTATCGACAAATGTGTAACTGATCGGTTGGATCTGGCTACCTGTGGCAAGGCCTGCGCTTGCGTACTGAATCGTTTGAATAGGCGTGCCGTTTCTTTGCAATACCAGCGTGACTGTCAGGTTCACAAGCCCTATAGTGATGACCGAGTTTATTTGAATCGCATAATCGATTTTCACGTTATCCGCGGCGGTTACAGGCACGTTGTTCACTGTCATAGTCGATAACGGAGTATTATTGGACAACGACAACGTTCCGGCAGCTCCGGTCGCAAACAGTTCTGGCATTGGTCCAGTTGGGCCGGTTGGACCGGTTGGACCTGTCGCTCCCGTTGGACCCGTTGGACCCGTTGGACCCGTTGCTCCTATCGGACCGGTCGCTCCGGTTGGACCAGTCGCACCTGTCGGGCCAGTCGCACCTGTCGGGCCAGTTGCACCCGTCGGGCCTGTTGCTCCTGTCGGACCGGTCGCTCCGGTTGGACCAGTCGCACCTGTCGGGCCAG
>PJTO01000088.1_pt1 | contig 136892 bp, 118 predicted proteins | sample 1512101 | NCBI WGS metagenome assembly PJTO01 (sample SAMN08177690, study PRJNA422409) | Soil metagenome, whole genome shotgun sequencing project. | reverse complement strand
GCCGCCAGCTTCCTTCAGATTCCACCTCGCGGTGGACACCCTTGCTCTTGGCTAATGGTTGGCAACTGCCAGCCCCCATAGCGGACTTTCACCGCCTAGCTACGCGCCATGCGTGGCACACTAGAAAAAACGCCTGCGATCGCTCGCAGGCGTTAATACTGTCGTATTGTTATCGATTAAGCAATTCCAGAAACTCCGAACGAAGCGCAGGGCTTTTACGGAATTCGCCGCGGACCGCCGAAGTGACCGTCTTGCTGCCCGGTTTCTTCACGCCGCGCGCGCACATGCACAAGTGCTCGCCTTCGACGACAACCATGACGCCGTGCGGCTGAAGCACCTCCTCCAGAATGTCCGCGATTTGCGAAGTAATTCTCTCTTGCACCTGCAGCTTTCTGGAGATCGCTTCGACGAGTCTGGCCAGCTTGCTCAGTCCGGCAATCTTGCCGCTCGGAATATAGCCGATATGCGCCTTTCCGAAGAAGGGCGCCATATGGTGCTCGCACTGGCTGTAGTAAACAATATCTTTAACGATTACCAATTCCTCGTGCTGCTCGTCGAAGGTAACCCCGAGGACATCTCTGGGGTCTACCGCGTAGCCTGCAAAAATTTCCTCGTACATCCGCGTAACGCGAGCCGGGGTCTCCAGCAAGCCTTCGCGCTCGACATTTTCCCCGATCAGCTTTAAAATTTCCCGCACGTGAAATTCGAGCTGCTCGCGGTTCTGCCCGACATGACTGTTAGAGTAATCTTTCGCTCCCGCCATGACAACGCCTCCCTTCCTATCTGCGGAACTTCGGATTGTTGCGGTTCTGGTTCTGGGCTCCCCCTGGGTTCGCCTTGCCGCCGTTATTTTGATTTTTCATCATTTGCTGCGCTTTCGCAATCTGCTGGTTGTTCATGTTATATCCCATTTGCTTAGCCATCTTTTGCAGCATCTCGGGATTGCTCTGCATCTTGGTCATTTGGCGGCGCAAGTAGAACACCCCGATGATGAAACCAACGACTATGCCGACGATTAACGTCACACTCGGAATAATATAGGACCACATTTCCGAAACACCCTCCGAATTTCATAAAATAAAACCCCGCAAACGCCGCAATGCGTCGAGCAGGGCTGCTGTATTATGATAGCATGGCCGAACAAGGTGCGCAAACGATAGCTTATTGAGGCCGTCAAAAAGTCGCAGGATTGCCTACACGCCGCTCCTCAAGCCAGGACGGTTTCGATAAATACGGTCGTATGCTGCGCCAAATCGATCTCGTTATAGCCGACCGCTTCATCCCCTTCCTTGTCGATGACGCGAACGACGGGCCGTCCCGGCAGCCCCCGGTGCTGTCCGACGACAACGCCCGTCTGACGGGTGGACAGCTTGACCGAGATGCCGTTAGGGTAGATCGACACAATTCGCATAAAGTGGACGAGCACCTCATGATCCAGCAAAGTTCCGGAAAAAGCGTTCATGCGTTCGCACGCTTCGTGAGGCAATAACGGTTTCTCGTCCCCGGACGGATAGATCATATTATCGTACATATTGACGACTGCCGTAATTTTCGCATAGGTGTGAATGTCGTCTCCGGTCAGTCCGCGCGGAGCGCCGCTTCCGTCAATCGCCTCATGGTGCTGGAAAGCGACATGCGCGACGAGCAGACTGTATTCCCTCTTGTTCTTAAGCAGCTCGAATCCTCGCCAGGCGTGATGCATACGGCCTTCCTGAACTTCCGGAGCGCCCAGCTTGCCGATATCGTGAAGCAGCGCTCCCATAGCCAGCTCCTTCAGCTGAAGCATATTCAGGCCCATGTTTAAGCCGACCAACGACGCCATCGTACAGACGTTCATCGCATGAAGGAACATCGCATTGTCGGCGGTGCGAATATCCGACAGCTGAATCATCAGATTCTGGTTTTGCATCACATCCTGCAGCAGATCGTCGACCGTCTGGCCGATCGCCTTCGAGCTGAAGTTTTTGCCCGATCGCAGCTGCTCGAACGTTTCCGACATTTGGTGAATGACTGCGCGTTTCGTCTCTTCCGACAGCAGCTCCTCATGCGAAATATCGCGGAACATCGGATCGTCGATATAGATCGTCGTAACTCCCAGCCGCTTAAGCGTGCTGATCATGTATACGGTAAGCTGCACGCCGGTATTGAGCAATACGGCTCCATTCGAGGAAAAAATCGTCTTGCCCAAATATTGTCCCGGTTCAACCGTCTCTATGTCGACTAATTTCATATTCTCTCTCCTGCCTCGATCTCGTTGTTCATCTTCTAACACTATTTTCGGCAAAAAAGAAGAGGAAATGAAGGCGCTAACGATGAAATGCCTCTCATTTCCTCGGAAATAAACTATTGATCGCTCCGCCCTTCGAGCGCTCTGTCGATAGCGTCCAACACTTCGACGCTCTCTTCCTTGCTTCGCGCTCCGCGCAGCCCGTCCAGCGCCTCCGAAGTTCCAATGCGCCCAAGAGCCCAAGCGGCCGCTTCCCTAAGCTCCGGACGCGGATCGTCCCGCAGTACGGCAACAATGTCCGGAACCGATTCCGCATCGCGGAAGTTGCCCAGCCCGATCAGCGCGTTGCGCTGGATCGGCTTGCGTCCTCGCCAAGCCGCCGAGCTCGAGCCTAACTTCTCGCGGAATTCCCGGTTGCCCATCGTCAGCAGCGGACGCAGCAGCGGCTTGACCACTTCCGGGTCGGGCAGCAGCTCGGGATGATGGCGGATGTCGATTTTACGATTGACGGGGCAGACGATCTGACAAGTATCGCAGCCGTACAGACGATTGCCGATTTTCAGCTTCATCTCGTCGCTCACGAAGCCCTTCGTCTGAGTAATGAAGGAAATGCAACGCTGGGCGTTTAGCTGTCCCGGTCCGACGAGAGCCCCGGTCGGGCATGCGTCGATGCATAACGTACAGTCGCCGCAGTCGTCGGGGAGGGAACTGTCAGGAGGCAGCGGAAGACTGGTAATGATCTCACCCAAGTAAATCCACGAGCCTAGCTCCGGGTTGATGACGGAGCAGTTTTTGCCGCTCCAGCCTATGCCGGCCCGCTCGGCCACGGCGCGATCCGACAAGGCGCCGGTATCGACCATCGACAACAGCTTGGCCTCCGGCTCCCGTGCCAGAAGCCACTCGGACAGGTTCGCCATCCGTCTTCTGAGCGCTTGATGATAATCTTCGCCCCAAGCGGAGCGCGACAATATGCCGCGCCTGCGACCAGGTTCGGATACAGGCGCGTTCTTCAGCTTCGACGGATAAGCGACCGCGATCGCGATGATGGACTTCGCTTCCGCCATATGCAGCGACGGATCTGTCCGCAAGTCGAGATCCGGCTCCTCGAAGCCGGATTCGTGCCCCCGCTCGCGATGCCGAAGCAGCCGTTCCTTCAATTCATGGAAAGGCTCTGCCGTCGTCACGCCCAGCTTATCGATGCCTAGCCCCGGCGCAGCCTTTAGCAGCTCCTCCTTGAATTGCTTCCAATATCGGTAATCCCGCTTCACGACGCCTTCACTCACAGCTTCTTGATGCGGCTGATCGGCCAGACGATCATGTCGGCCCGCCCTTGAATTAGCTCTTCGGGCACTTCCTTGAAGGCCCGGCTGTCCTTGCTCGCATTCTGGTGACGGTTATCTCCCATCACGAAATAATGCCCCGGACTAACCGTCGTCGGTCCGAAATCCCCGTCCTCGATTTTCACATCCGTATACGACTCAACCTTCAGCGTCCCGTTGACATAGAGCTCTCCGCCGCGAATTTCCAGCTGATCTCCGGGGATGCCGATCACCCTTTTGACCAAATACTCCGGGTCTTCTCCCACGCTGGGATCTTTGAAGATGACAACATCTCCGCGATCCAACCTTCCGAGCCGCAAGGCGATCTTGTTCACGAACAACCATTCGTCTTCATGAAGCGTAGGCTCCATCGATATTTTCTTCACCGTCGACAGCTGGAACACAAATGCCTTAAGCAGCAGCACGATCGCCGCGGCAATGATCAGCGCTTTCGCCCAGTCCCACAGCTCTTTGCGCCAGCCGGTCAGCCTCGGCCCCTGGTTCCGGGATTTCTGCGCTTGGGGCGCTTTCTGAGTTTTGGACGCCGAGCGGCTTCTTCCTTCGGGAATTCCCGCACCCATCTCTTCCGTCATGTGGCCTGCGTTCCTCCTTCTGCTTTCATCTGCTCTTTCCACTGCTGGTAAAATAAACGCGCCGTGGAATCGTCGAAAGGAAATTCCCCGGCCTCGATGTCCTTACGAAGCGCCAGCAGCTCCGCTTCCACGCGCTCCTCCACCGCCTCGCCGTAGCGATACGCCGCTTTGTGCGCATCGTATTCGTCGCGGTCCAGCTCCATCGCCGTTCCGTCGGCCAGCACAACTACGTCCAAGTCGTAATCGATATAAGTCAGCACATCTCCGTACCGATATGGCGGAGAGGCCAAATTGCAATAATAGCGAACTCCCTCTTCCTCCAGCAGAGCAACAACGTTGTACCATCGTTCCGGGAAAAAGTAAGTGACGGCGGGAACCCGACTCGACCATTCCCGGCCGTTCGATTCCTGAACTGTCGTATGTTCGTTGATTAACACCCACACCGTGCGGGAATCAAGCCCCGGCAGCAGCCGATTCGCGGAAACTTGCCAATTCTCGAGCCATACCCGATGCAAGGAACCGTCATGCTTAAAACTCTTGATCACACACCTCATATACCGTCCGTCGGCGCTTTCCGTCATGGCTCGTCCCTCCCTGCAGGTTCTGGTTGATCGAGCAGCTTTTAATTCTGCCTGCGAAATACATGTAATATAAGAAAAGCATATCTCCCCGCCAAAATCAATGGCGTTAAAGATATGCTTTCCTTAGAATCCGTCCGCTTGAATTAGCCGGCCACGATCGCAAGCGGCTGCGTCAACTTAACTACGTTGACGGAGCTTATTCCGAGCGAGTCATAGAAAGGACGCAAAACCTCGTTGTGCTTGTCCTCCGCGACGAGCACCTTCAACACTTTGCGCTGTCTGAACCGGTTGCTCATATGAGAAACCAGTTGTCTTCCGACGCCCTGATTTCTGAACTTGTCCCTTACCGCAATACGATAGACGTAGCCTTTGTGATGATCAATCGTTCCGATCAATACGCCGACGATGTTTCCGACCGATTCCGCCACGAGCACCAAGTCGCTGTCCCAGGACAATTGGCGGGCGAAAGCTTTCATCGTCTCTTCGCAGCAATCTTCCGACAGCACTTCCTCCAGAAGCTCTGCAACCAGCTTGTAATCTGACAATTGGAAAGAACGAATCTGCATGCTGACTTATCCTCCGAGCATTCAGTTTTACATCCAGCTAACGATCTTTTCATTTTACGACAATTCGGCGAAATTTCTAGCTCTTTTCTTAAAATAAGATAAAATTTTTTTGCAAAATCGCTGAATCTCCCGATGTAAACGCTTCACCATGTCGAATATTAGAAAAACGGCTGGACATAATGAATTAGGCTGCTGCAGTTCGGACTGCCATTCGTCTTCCGGTTGCAAACTTCCGTTTCGTCTTCCGAAGACTTTTTATACATTTATGTTGATTTAATCGAAAGGATATTGGATAATAAAGATTGTGAGCGATTAGGCTACATATCGCAATCCCATTTAGGAGGTTATTGACCATGGCACACGAATTACCGGCACTTCCTTACGCGACGAATGCGCTTGAGCCGCACATCGACGCAACGACGATGGAAATCCATCACGGCCGTCACCACAACACTTACGTTACGAACCTGAACAACGCTTTGAAATCCGCTCCCGAGCTGGAAAGCAAGAGCGTTGAAGACCTGATCTCCGACCTGAACGCAGTTCCGGAAAGCATCCGCACAGCGGTTCGCAACAACGGCGGCGGTCACGCTAACCACAGCCTGTTCTGGAAAACGATCAGCCCTAACGGCGGCGGCCAACCGTCCGGCGCTCTGGCAGCTGCAATCGACGCAGAGCTTGGCGGCTTAGACAAGTTCAAAGAAACTTTCGCAGCTGCGGCTACGACTCGTTTCGGCTCCGGCTGGGCTTGGCTCGCGCTGGGCAAAGACGGCAACCTGAAAGTATACAGCCTGCCTAACCAAGACAGCCCGATCATGGAAGGCGACACGCCTTTGCTCGGACTGGACGTATGGGAGCACGCTTATTACCTGAAATATCAAAACAAACGTCCTGATTACATCGCCGCTTTCTGGAACGTCGTGGACTGGAACGCAGTCGGCGCGATCTACGATTCCGCGAAGTAATCGGAACGAAAAGGCAGTCCCGCAAGCAGAGTTGCTTAAGAGAAATCGATAAATAAAGTAAGGGGGATGTACCTCCTGTAGACTGCCTCATACGCTCCTGAAATGACCTTGTAACGGGTTATCCATTTCAGATTTCGGGAGCGTATAGCATCGGAAGGAGGTACATCCCCTTTAAACTTTTATCATCGATTATCTTTTCTCAGCAACTTGAAATGCTTGCGGGACGGCCTCTTTTTTAGTGAACCGAATCTTGCTCCAATAAACCGTTCAAGTCAGCGGCAACCGTATCGATCATCTGCACGAACGAGCTTAGCTCCTCAGAGCTTGCCGCCTGCTCGCGCGAGAAGCGCACCGTTTCCTCGCTCCCGTGCTTGACTTCGTCCAGCGCCTCGCGAATTTCCTTCAGCTTGCGTTGGATCGTCATCAGCGACTGCTTGGAGCTCGTCGCCAGCTTGCGAATCTCATTGGCGACAACCTCGAAGCCGAGCCCGGCATCTCCGGCTCGCGCCGCTTCCAGCGCCGCGTTCAGGCCGATCAGATGCGTCTGATCGGAAATTTCCCGCATCGTTGTTCCCAACTGATTGATCTCGTCAATGCTGCCGGCCAGCTCTCGCACCTTCGCGTGGGAGTTCTCCTGGACGGAGGCCGTATGGGAAGCGTTGGACGCCACGATGTTGCTGCTGGAGCTCAATTGCACCATCATGGAGGACAGCTCCTGCACGACGGAGCTCACTTTGGTCAGCATATACTGACGTGTCTCGACGAGCTTTTCGACTTTCGCTTTCTCGTCTTCCTCGTAAGCTTCGAGCACGATCTGCGAATCGAGGTTGAACATTTTGCTCAGCGCGTGCACCGATCTGGTCCAATGCTCGGGATCGACCCGCTTCAGATGCTTCGTCGCCAGATCCAGATACAGAATATAAGTGCCCAAATACCAGTTCGTCGTCAGCCCGATTCGGGAATGGACTTTGCCGATATACAGCCTCTTGCTGAAGAAATCCTCGTCGATCAAACCTGAAGTCATCGACATGAAATACCAGCGCTGCGTTTCCTTCAGCCTCTCGATCGTACTATGGCTGTTAATCAGCTTAAGCAGCTCCGGCTGCCCAATAATTCTTTCGTACAGCTCGTCCACCACTAAGTTCGTAATCTCGGCAAACTCGGCCTGCTTGGACTTCAATACGGCCAGATCGTCCTCCGAAATGCCAATATAATTCATTTGTTGTAATCTCGCATCGCTTACTCGAATCAAACCAATCCCCCCTATAACTACGCGATGCAGAAGCCGCTTGCTTCCAGCACCTTGTCCGTTCTCAGCAGAATCGTCAGCTCGTCTCCGCGCTTATGAATTCCTCTTATATATTCCGACGCCACGCTGGCAATCGCCGTAGGAGTCGTCTCGACTTCCGTGTCCGGCATATTAAACACTTCCGTTACCGAATCCACCAATACCCCGATATCGCTTCCGCCTTCTTTCATCACAATAACGCGCGATTCTTCCCCGATCGGCAGCGGAGGAAGACCGAGACATTGCGCCAGATCGACAACCGGCAGCAAAGCTCCTCTCAAATTGAACATACCGAGCATTTCAGACGACCTCGATGCGATTTGCGACAGCGCGGGCACTCTGATGATCTCTTTAACCTGTCCGATATCGAGCGCATACTGCTGATCGCTCAGCATAAACGTAACTCTCTTCTCCGCATGAACGGATCGGATCGCATGTCTGCCGGCCCGTCCGGGATCGGTGACCGTTCCCGCATCGCGGACAACGGCGTTCACGTCCAAGATATAAGCGATGCTGCCATTGCCTAGAATCGATGCGCCCGAGACATATGGCACTTGTCCCAAATAAGCGGACAACGGCTTCATGACGATTTCCTGGTTGGCGACGAGACGATCCACATACAGGCATACGCGTCGATCCGCCGCGCCGATCATGACGGCATAGCCCCTGCCGGAGCTCGAAGACTCCGTACGCAGCTTTCCATGCAGCCTGACCAACGGGAAAATGTCTCCCCTGACTGTGCAAATTTCTTTGCCGTGAACGCTCTGAATGTTGGCCGAAGACAATTGGAACGTTTCCAAGACGTGTACGAGCGGTATCGCCAGCGTATGCTTGCCAAGCTCGACTAACAGCGAGCGCGTTATCGCCAGCGTCAGCGGCAGCTTGATCGTAATTTCCGTCCCTTGCCCCAGCGCCGTATCGATGTCGATCAGTCCGTTCAGCTTCTCGATCTGCGTCCGCACGATGTCCATGCCGACTCCCCGGCCGGACAGCTCGGTCACCTGCTCCGCCGTAGACATGCCGGAGTGGAAAATTAGCGCAATGATCTCCTTACCTGACATTCTTGCGGCTTCCTGCTCAGTCACGAAGCCTTTGTGAATCGCCTTGCGCATGACCTTCTCCGGATCGATCCCTCGACCGTCGTCCTTCACGCGAATGACAATCGCATTCTCCTGATGGCTCGCTTGCAGCAACAGCTGCCCTTTGCGAGGCTTGCCGAGCCGCTCCCGCTCTTCGGGAGTCTCGAGTCCGTGATCTGCCGCATTTCGCAATATATGAATCAACGGGTCTCCGATCTCCTCGATAAGCGTCCGATCCAGCTCCGTCTCCTTGCCTTCGATTGTTAACTGGATTTCCTTGCCCGCCTGCTGCGACAAATCCCTGACCAGTCTCGGGAAACGATTGAACAGCTGCTCGATGGGCAGCATCCGGGTTTTCATCATTCCCTCCTGAAGCTCGGCAATGACGCCGTTCAGATGATCGGTAACCTCTCCCAGCATCGCAACGTCCTGGTCCTGCTTATCGCGCTCTCCCAGCCGTTTGCGAACCTCTTGCAGCCGGGTATTATCGATGATAAGCTCTCCGACCAAGTTCATCAAGTGTTCCAGTCGCTTGACGTCCACCCTGACCGTCTGTTGGATCGTTGTTTTGCCCTCCGCCGTCTCGAGCTTCCCTGCCAATCCGGCCGAAGTCGGCGCAGGAGCCGTATCCGAAGCAGCAACCGGAGCCTCCGGTTCGTTCGCGACGGTTTCGCCCCGTTTTAATCCCTCGTCTTCGTCCGGCTGGGAAAACCATTCGATCAATTGGACGTTAACGTCGTTAATTTGCGACAACTGCAGCACATTGCCGCCTATCGTTTCCTTCGGATGCGCGGAAGCGATCACATACGAGATCGGGCTGGACCTCAGAAGCTCTTCATTCTCCCATTCGGCTAACGAAGGCTTTAGCGCAATCACTTCCCCTGTCTCGCTAAGCGTGCGCTGCACGAGCATAGCCCGCACCGTCGGCATATCCGCTCCCGACGACAACGTCACCGATACGAGGTAAAGCGGCACGCCTTCTTCGCGCTTCCGAGTCATTTCCTCCAGCTCTGCCGGAGTCCACCCCGTAGCCTTGTCCTCAAATACGCTTTTTTCCGCAGCTTTATTTTTGCCGATCTTAGCAGCAGTTCGATCGGTTCCGCGGGCCCCTTCCTTTCCTCCCGAACCGGTCGGCCGACCCGATAGACAATCCTCCAATGCGTCGAATAGAGAGGCGTGCGGCTCCGCTTCCGTCCCTCCCTGCCTCAGCGCTTCGCGCTGTACTTTCAAATAGTCGATGCAATCGAACAGTGTGTTGATGAGCGAAGAGCTCAGAGTCAGCCTATCCTGACGCAGAAGATCGAACACACTCTCCACCCGATGCGTAACTTCCTTCATCTGGTGAAAGCCCATTGCCGCCGAAGAGCCCTTCAGCGTATGTGCCGCGCGAAATATTTTTTGAACGGTATTGAGTTGATTGCCGCCGCTCTCCAGCTCGAGAATAGCGTGGTCGAGCGTCAGCAGTTGTTCCTCCAGTTCGTCAAGGAACACGCCTAAGTAAGTCGAAGCGAAATGGTCCATTCCGATTATACCCCTCCTCTTAAGCCAAGCACGGCTTGCAAATCCAAAATACTGATCAGCGTGTCGCCCAGCCTGCCGATTCCCGACAGGCAGTCGCGGGTCGCATCCCCGGTACTGTCGACAGCCGGAGGCAGAAGCTCGTCGAAGATCGCCACCCGATCGACGCTGTCCACGCGTATCCCGATATCTTCCGTGTCCGAGCTGACGATCACAATGCGCGCGGAAGCTCCCGGTTCGGCTTCCCTGACGCCGAACCGGGCGCTTAACGAGATGACGGGAACGATTCTGCCCCGCAGGTTGATGACTCCCTTGACGAACATCTTGCCGCACGGCACCTCCGTAATCGGCTGCAGCTTGATAATCTCCTGAATCTCAGAGATCGACAGCGCATATTTTCCCTCATTCAGACCCAAGACGATATAGTTTTCCATCGCGCTTCCTCTCTCCTACACTCTGAAAATCGCCACATTCTCGTTGAACTTCTCGGACAGTTGCGCCAGCGAGTTCGATGAAGTCGCCGCCTCTTCCACCGCCTTGACGCTTTGATCGGTATTTTTCTGCATGCCTTTGATAATATTCGCGATCTGCTTAGTCGCTTCTCCGCTCCGCTCAGCGAGCTTGCGAACTTCGTCGGCGACAACGGCAAAGCCTCTTCCTTGATCTCCGGCTCTGGCCGCTTCGATGGCGGCGTTCAAAGCCAACAGGTTCGTCTGCTCGGCAATTTCGTCGATGACCTCGATGATCTGGCCAATCTGCTGCGAATCCTGCTCCAGCAGACGCATCTGCCCCGACAGCCTGTCCATGCTGCTTAACGAAGCCTGAATCGCTTCCCCGCCTTCCTCCGCCCTACGCCGCGTGTGCTCCGACAGCTCCGCTACTGAGCTCGCGTTGGACGATACGGCGGCGACCGCTCTGGACATCTCCTGCACGAGCGCATTGATCGTCTGGGCCGATTCCGCCTGATCCGAGCTGCCTTTGGCAATCTCCTCCGTCGTCGCCGAAATTTCCTGGGCGGCGGCGGACACACTCTGCGCCGAGCCGAGCGTCTGGCCGATCAACGTTCGCAAATTGCCGATCATCTCGTTGAAGGCTCCGGCCAGAACGCCGACCTCGTCCTTCGTCAGCGATTCCGCCCGTTCCGTCAAGTCGCCCTGAGCCGCCCTGGTCGCGACGTTAACGACCGATTTGACCGAACGTACCAGGCTGGACGATAGGAACAGCGACAACGCGATGCCCAGCGCCAGCGCAATCGAAGCTAAGACAACAACGATAATTGTGCCGATACGGTTCGATTCGAAGGTCGCGGCGATCTCCTCGTCCGCATTTTGCACGTTGTAATTGACCCACGAATCCATATCGGCCCGGGTCGACTGCACAAGCGGAAGCAACTCGCGGATCGGAGTCATCTCGGCATTCGCGCCTTCCCGCTCCGCGTCGCTAATAATTTGCTTCACAGCAGCGAAGAAGCTATCCGACTTCTCCCGAATCGTATCATACTTCGCTTGATCCACGGAATCGATAATCAGAGATTATTGGGACAGCTTGTAAGTGCTCGGCATCCCCACATCCCTGAGATTCGAAATCGAACCTTTTAGCGACGACATCTGGACGATCGATACGATTCCCACTGTTACAAGAAGAATTAGCACAATTCCGTAACCGGTTAACATTTTTGCTCGAATGTTCATGTTGCAAGCCACGTCTCCTTTGTAGGTGTCCTGCCGCGGACGGCCGCGCGTTGCGTCAGCCCTCCGCCTCTTCGGGCAGTCGAATTATACAATCCAGCACATTCATCAGCTCTCCGCGTGAATGGTGGAGAAAACCCATCAGAGAATCCTGAAGCTTGTCCGTTTGAAGCGTCGCATTCAGCCAAATTTGGCGATTCAGAATGACGATGGACAGCTCGTACTCCGAGGGATATCTTTTAATTTCCTCGTAGATCGTCGTCCCCAGATAAGTCTCGGGCAAGATCAGCGAATACATGAGCGCCGGATGATCGGTATTCATATCTCTAATTTGAAATTGCTCCGGCAAAGGATAGTTCCGCTTATGCCAACGATAACCAAACGGTATGTCCGCTTCCTCCCATACCGGCTCGAAGATTGCGCTCGTCTCCAGGAAAAGCTGCCTGTAGAACTCAATTAGCTTCACTACGCGCCCCCTCACTCCTTGTTGTCGGCGTTCCTGCTGTCAACCGTTTGCATACGTCTGACATCTTCCTCTACTGTAAGCGGGAATTATTAGATCTTGTGCTTAACGAATATGAGACAGGTATGTTTTTCGCTAACTGAATGGATCAGTTGTTAAGAAAATGTTTGGCTTTGCAAGGACTCTACGGACGCAAAAAAGAAGACTGCCTCCACGATCGGGTCGATCCGAATGTCGGATCGGCTCCCCGCATGAGAGACAGCCTTCAAGCTGCGCCAGGCCTCTGCCTAATGCCGCTGAACTTGCAGAAAATATTCCGTTAACAATTTGCGAAACACGTTCGGCCAAGCATAGTCCTCGAACTGTTCCGGTCCGATCCACCGATAGCCGCTGCTGCCCTCCACGAACCGCTCCCCTAGCGCGGAGGCGCGCAGCACCTTGATTCGCCATACAAGGTGCGTGAAGATGTGCTGCGCCTCGCCGACGACCTCGGTCGCGGCTTTCACGCGGACGCCGTCCTTCGCGAGCGCTGCCTCCAGCGATCCCGCTCCTTCCTCAAGGCGGGCCCACGCGTCCTCGTCCTGCACCTCAATATGGGGAAGCTCCCACATTTGCGCCAGCAGCCCCGTCTGCGGCCGTTGCCGGACGAGCACTTTCCCGGCGAACGCTCCGGTTCCTTCGATCAGAGCGGCCACACGGTATACCGGTCTGGCCTTCTTGGCCTTCGTCTTCACCGGAAGCTCCCGCTCCTTGCCCTGCAGCCTGCCTTCGCATCTCTCCCCTACCGGACAAACCGGACATGTGGGAGATTTCGGCGTGCACACCATCGCGCCAAGCTCCATAAGCGCCTGATTGAAATCGGCTGCTTGCCCTTCCGGAATGAGCGATTGGGCTAAACCCTCCATGGAAACCCGAGTCGCCGGACGGGCGATATCGTCCTCAAGGCAGAAATACCGGGACAGCACTCGCATCACGTTGCCGTCTACGGCCGGCTCAGGCTGATCGTACGCGATGCTGAGAATCGCCCCGGTCGTATAGGGCCCCACTCCCTTAAGCGTCGACACTTCCGCTTTAACGCGCGGCACCGCGCCCTCGTACCGCTCGACCACCTCTCGCGCAGCCGACTGCAGATTGCGCGCCCGGGAGTAATAGCCCAGTCCTTCCCAATGCTTCAGCACGTCCTCCTCCGGCGCCTCCGCCAAATGCCGAAGCGTCGGAAAGCGGCCCATAAATCGATTGAAATACGGAATAACCGTATCTACGCGCGTCTGCTGAAGCATAATTTCGGATACCCAGATATGATAAGGATCCCGACTTCTCCGCCAAGGCAGATCGCGCCGTTCCTTGCGATACCACCGCAGCAGATTTTCGCCGAAATACGATTTGTTGCTCTCGCTCGTCAAAGCTTTTCTTCCTCCTTGCGCTCCTCCCCGGACGATGCAGCGATGAATGCCGCCTGCTTGCGAAAGCGGCTGGGGGTCAACCCGGTATGCGCCTTAAACATTCTCGAGAAGTAATAGATTTGCATGCCGACTTGCCCGGCAACAAAAGAAACGTTGCTGTCGGGCTTCAGGAGCAGACTCTTGGCGATTTCCATCCTCCGAAGATTGACGTACTGAATCGGAGAATAGCCTAGAATGCCTTTGAAAAAAACAATAAAATAGTTCGGATGCAGGAACACTTGCTTGGCCATATTTTCGACCGTAATATTATCCGCGAGATGCTCGTCGATGTACTTCAACACCTGGTCGATCTTCTGCAGATCGTCCGTCGGCGTCGCATTGTCGATCAGCGACAGACTATCCAAATAATAGCTGATTAACTCCAGCATCGCGGCCTTCGTTCTGAGCTTGGTAGTTAAACCGTTGCGCGCCAGCTCTTCGAACAAGCGAACGAAGATTGCCGACACCGCGTCCTCGTTCTCCGCCTGAATATGAAACGGAATCTGCAGCATCTTGTACAAATCCCGATCCTCGTAGCTCCCCCGAAAATGGCACCATTGCACCGTTGCCGTCTCGTCCTTCTCCAGCACGATGCGATGCGGCATCCCCGCAAGTAAAATAAAGAGCGTCCCTTTAGCAAAAGGAATCTCCTTGTTCTGAGCGAACAGTTTACCTTCTCCCGACTTCACGAACAAAAATCGGTGACAATCGTATACCGTATCCTTGTCCTTCGCCGTAGAAGCGTCAAGCACCGTCTCCGCAGCCGCAGCCACCTCAAGATGCATCTGCTCGAAATGCTTCATCATAATCGTGACATAATTCGTTCTCATCTTCGATGCCCCATTGTCCGGATAAAATGATATTTCATCCCATTAACATTCTTCCATTATACGTCACGAAAAGCGAAGCGTAAATTGCCATATCGTAATCATCAAACCAATAAATAACAGTCCGACAGAAAAAAGCTGCCGGACTGTTCTCGCTTATAACTTTTCGATTAGGGCGGTAGCGGCCGCGACGGAGCGCTCGTGCGTAATCGCGATATGCAGCCGGTAATTCGGGCGATCCCAGCCGAGACGAACTACAGCGGCGGACGACAGCTTGCACACGGGCTTTCCCAGCTCGTCGGCAATAATCTCGATATCTTGGAAGCCCGCCGTAGCTCCTATTCCGCAGCCCAGCGCCTTCACAACCGCCTCCTTGGCGGCAAACCGGCCGCTGGCGTATTCCAACGCCCTCCGAGGCGGCAGCTTTCCCCATACCTCTCGTTCCGCCGGCGTCAGCACCCTGTCGATAAACCTGGCCCCGCTTCGCCCTGCGAGAATTTTCGCCATCCGCTCCGTCTCCACGATATCCAACCCGATTCCGACGATCATTCTGTGCGGTCAGATTCCCGGAATCGGCTGGCGCTTATGCTGCGTGCTCTTATAGCGCTTCTCGAGATTTTCTCTTGCTTGCGGTGCGATGTCCTTGCCTTCGAGATAGGAGCTGTTGTCCTCGTAAGTTACGCCCAGCTCATCTTCGTCGGTCTGTCCCGGCCACAGGCCAGCGGTCGGAGCTTTGTCGATGATACTGACCGGCACGCCGAGACGGCGGGCCAATTCCTTAATTTGACGCTTGTTAAGCGTACTGAGCGGGGTAATATCGACAGCGCCGTCTCCCCATTTGGTGTAAAAGCCCGTCAGCGCCTCGGACGCATGGTCCGTTCCTACGACCAGCAGATTCAGATCGAAGGCGAGTGCGTACTGCACGACCATTCTTGTGCGGGCTTTGACGTTGCCTTTGCCGCCTCGGCTAATATGGCGGTGAATTTGCAGAGACTTGAACGCCTGCTCGGTTTCCAGAGCGATCTCGTCAACCGCATCCTCAATGTTCGTCTCTACTTTGTGCGTCAGCTTAAACGCTTCGGCCACCTCGTAGCTATGGTGAATGTCCTCTTGCTCTCCGTAAGGCTGGAATACGCCGAGCGTGATATACTCCTTGCCCGTCTCCTGCGACAGCTCGTCCGTGGCGAGCTTGCACAGTCCCGCGGCCACCGCGCTGTCCAGCCCGCCGCTGATCGCGATCAGCAGTCCCGTCGCGCCCGCTTGCACGACATAGTCCTTCAAAAACTTGACTCTCCGTCCGATCTCTTCGTCGACATCGATCGTCGGTTTAACCCCAAGCGTCTCGATAATTTCTTGCTGAAGCGTCATCCTGATTTCTCCTCCTTAACCGCAAAAAATAACCCGGCGGCTCGGGCGCGAGCGGCCTCTGCCTCCGGGAACGTTGTTTACTGCTTGCAATAACGGTCGAAAGCGTCGGTCAAATCGGCCGCGATCTCTTCCGCGCTGCGATTCTCGATCTGATGCCGCTCAATGAAATGAACGAGCTCTCCGTCTTTCATCAATGCGATGGAAGGGGACGACGGCGGATACGGCAGGAAGTATTCGCGCGCTTTAGCCGTCGCTTCCTTATCCTGTCCTGCGAACACCGTAAACAGATGATCGGGCACCACGTCGTGCTTCAGCGCTTCGGCAACGCCTGGACGGCATTGTCCCGCCGCGCAGCCGCATACGGAGTTTACGACGACGAGCGCCGTTCCGGCAGCTCCGGGAAGGTTCTCTTCCACTTCCTCCGGGGTCCTCAGTTCTTGAATTCCGACCCGCGTCAAATCGTCGCGCATCGGTTGAATCATATCCAGCATATATCTTTCGAATGACATCGACATTCTAATGCGCCTCTCTTTCCGAACGAGAAATTGGCGGCATGCATATTCCGCTAAATTTCATTATACCGTGCTGCCGCAAGCTCCGTCAAAGCTATTGAGGCTCCGGCCCGCCCGGACTTCGTTCGGCGCGCCGCCGCTTTCGGCTTTCGTACCCGGTTTAAGGCTCGTCCAGCACCTCCGGCACGGAGGGATGGCTTGTATCCTCGTCCGTGTCGATGGCCGGCGCGGTTGAATGCATCGGATGCGCGAACGGACGGGAAGATGCCGCTCCCAGTTCGAACAAGTCGCGATTCTCGCTCGTCAGAAAGCCGATATCTTTATAAGGATGCACCCACATCTCCCCCGCCATGACGGACGGATCGGTCTCCTCGCTCCATCGTTCCAGCGGAGAGTTCGCGGATTCATAATCGTGATCTCCGATAACAACGCCGTATTCATTCACGAAAGGCTTGCGCGGTCCCCGACCTTCGCTGAATTCCGGCCGAAACTCGATCTCGAACGGATCCAATTCCGGATCGTCCGGCCCATGAACGGGAATCGCGTCGGCGTAGGGCCTGCTCTTTCTCCCGTTGCCGCCCATCGTCAGGTCGAGGGACGGTTAGGCCCGTCCAGTTTTTTGTCGAATGCGGGGGATAACGGCGAAGCTTTGCTCTTGCCGCGTTGTTCGGCCGACCGTTCGGACTTCGAAGGACCTTCTTTTCTGGGCATGATAACAGCCTCCTTGTCTAGTCGTTGCCCCCGTAGTGTAACCGAAACTGGAACGCTTATCCGCGATTAGCCCGCCTGTTCCGCAGCCTGCCGGCTGTCCCTTGACGCGCTCTGCTTGCTGAACGAGACGATAAAGGTCGTTCCCTGACCGACTATCGATTCTACCTGGATTTTGCCGTCGTGGCGCTCCACGATGCTCATACATAAAACCAAACCTAAACCGGTGCCGTTCGTCTTCGTCGTATAGAAGGGCTCGAACAGCAGCTTCAGCTTCTCCGCGGGGATGCCCACGCCAGTGTCGCTGACGCGCAGCTGCACCGAATCCGGCAAATTCGTCGTCTCAATTTTGAGCGCGCCTTTATCGTTCATCGCTTCCATGCCGTTGCGCGACAAATTCAGCACGAGCTGCTTGATCTCCTTGCTGTTCATTAAAATCGGTTCCAGACTTGCGTCCGTGTGCAGATCGATAATCTGCCCCCTCATATTGGCGTCCGCCCAGATCAGAGGCAGCAAATCGCTCAGCAGGTCGTTCAGGTTGAACAGCTCTTTCTCGGCGGTACGATTCTGGGCCAACGACAGAAAATCGTTAATGATCTGATTCGTCCGGTCCAGCTCTTCCAGCACGATGTGAAAATACGTTTTCTGCTCCGCAGGGCTGCGCTCGTTAAGCAGCTGTATAAATCCGCGAATAACTGCAAGCGGGTTACGAATCTCGTGCGTAATGCTCGCGGCCATCTGCCCGACCAGGCTCAGCCTCTCCATTCTGTCGACCTCGTCTTTAAGCCCGTGAATTTCTCTGTCGTATCTTAGAGACATATCGCGAAGCTGCAGCTTCAGTTGAAATCTCTCAATAGTCAGCTCAATATAGTGCACGCACAGCAGCGTTAAGACAATGAAAGCGGATACGAAAATAAGTGGAGCCCCCGTTACTGCGGAGAGCTTGTCGGACATGCTTCCCTGTGCGCTTGCGAAATACGACCCTGCCTGAAGAAGCGCGAGAGACAAGCTTGAATAGAGCGCAAACCGCAGACTTCCTTTACGCGAACGGGATCCGTAGTCGAATTTTTTCAAAAATAGCACCGTACCGTAAACCGCCAGGAAGCCGATCAAAACAAAATATTCCCATTGAAAGACAATCTCTCCAAGCCGCTTAGCCGCGTACACAACGAGCAGCCCCAGAGAGATCGGGATACCGCCGTATATCGAGCCTATCAATAACGGAACATGACGCAGGTCCAAAGAAACTCCATATGGATTCACTGTCGTAAAACTCATATTTAATAGCATAGCCACTCCGCAGCATAATCCGATGAAAATGTGCGAATAGCCGGTTCTATCCGGCTTATCGTACCAAACCATGAACATAAACACGGGAAGAAATACAATCAGGATCTGCAGCAGCGCATCTTTCCACATCTAGCGAACCTCCCGCAACTACGGATCGGGCTCTATCGAATTTGTGCCGAATCACTTTGATTAAAGCACATCTCCCCATGAGTTACAATATAAGGCAGTTAGTAATCTTCACATTTTCCGATATTCTTTATGAAGCTTACCTGACATGGGCCTTAGAAGTTTTGCGATCTCGACATCCGATGATACACTCTAACTATATCAATCAGTCAGGAGAACGAACATGGACTACAATGTGATCGTCATCGGCGGAGGCTCAGCGGGATTGATGGCCGCAATCGCCGCCAGCAAACGGCGCGCCGGCGTTCTGCTTCTCGACAAAGGAGACAAGCTGGGGCGCAAGCTCGGCATATCCGGCGGAGGCAGATGCAATGTGACGAACAACAAGGACGCCGACGAGCTGATCCGCCACATTCCCGGCAATGGACGGTTTCTGTACAGCTCCTTGGCGAATTTCAACAATAAGGATATTATCGCTTTTTTTGAAAATTTGGGCATCCGTTTGAAGGAAGAAGACAACGGCCGAATGTTCCCCGTGACCGACCGGGCCAAAACCGTTGTCGACACGCTTGTTGGACAAGTGCGCAAACAGGGCGTCGACATTCGCGTGAACGCTCCAGTGGACACAGTGTTGTACGAAGGCGGACGCGTTGCGGGCGTTCGGCTGCGTTCGGGAGAAACGCTAAGCAGCAGAGCGGTCATCGTCGCTTCGGGTGGCAAGTCCGTACCGCAGACGGGCTCGACCGGAGACGGTTACGCCTGGGCGGAGAAAGCGGGCCATACGATCACCGAGCTGTTTCCGACGGAAGTTCCGCTAACCTCCAACGAGCCTTTTATTACAAGCAAAGAGCTTCAGGGGCTTAGCCTAAGGAATGTCGCCTTGTCGGTCTGGAGCGCCAAAGGCAAGCGAATCGTCGAGCATCGCGGAGACATGATTTTCACCCATTTCGGGGTTTCCGGGCCGATCGCGCTGCGGTGCAGCCAGTTTGTCGTCAAAGAGCTGAAGGCGTCCCGGGCGGGCAACGTCGAAACGACGATCGATATGATGCCGGACAAGAGCCCGGACGAAGTATACGCCGAGACGCTGAAGCTGGCCGAACAGGAGCCGAAGAAAGCGGTCAAGAACGTGCTTAAAGCCTGCCTCCCCGAGAAAATGATCCCGCCGCTGCTGCGCGGAGCCGAGTTGGCGGAGACGACCACCTTCGACAATTTGCCGCGCCAGTCGTGGAGCCGTCTCTGCGGACTGATCAAGCGGTTCCCGATTCGGGTATACGGCACGCTGTCGATCGAGGACGCTTTTGTTACCGGCGGAGGCGTGAGCTTAAAGGAGATCGATCCGAAAACGATGGAATCGAAGCTGAAGGACGGGCTCTACTTCTGCGGCGAAATTCTGGATATTCACGGCTACACGGGCGGCTACAACATTACGGCGGCTTTCTCGACGGGATACACGGCGGGAACGCATGCGGCTGGAAGATAGATAAAGAGGGGACGCTCGGCGGCCTTACCGGCCCCTGCGTCCCCTGATGTTTATTTAGTACCGGTAAACGTAATTCCCTGTACGAAAAAGCGATTGAAGAAAACGTAAATGAGCAGAGCCGGAATGGTCATAATGACCGATGCCGCCATAATGTAGTTCCAGAAGCTGATGTACTGGCCTTTGAACGTGTTCAGGCCGACCGACAAGGTGAACATCGATTTGTCCGACATCAGCATAAGCGGCTTCAAAAACTCGTTCCAGGCGCCCATGAAGATAAAGATCGTCTGCGCGGCCAGAGCGGGCTTGGCAAGCGGAAGAACGACGCGGAAGAACAGCCCGAGCTTGCCAAGACCGTCCAGCTCCGACGCCTCCTCAAGCTCCTTCGGAAAGCTGATGAAAAATTGACGCATCATAAAAATGTAAGTCGCTTGAGCGGCCATCGGAACGATAATCGCCTGATAACTGTTGAGCCAGCCCAGTTCCTTGATAATCAGATAGCTCGGAATAATCGTCAGTTGTCCCGGGATCATGATCATGGCCAGAATGCTATAGAACATTAGCGTGCTTCCGGGGAAATGGATTCTGGCGAGCGCATACCCGGCCATGGAATTGAACAGCAGATTAAACGCCGTTACCGACAGCGCGATAAACGCGCTGTTCAGAAACCATCGGCCGAACAGCGGCTCCTGCTGGAAAATCGTCCGATAATTGTCGAAGGTGAAATGTTTCGGAATGAGATGCATGCCTCCGGACACGATTTCCGGCAGCGACTTGAACGAAGCGGACAGCGCCCACAAAAACGGAATAAACGTAATTAACGCATAGACGCCCAATAGAACGTAAAACGCCGGCTTGAAGCGATTGATCGAACGCATCGCAATCCCCCTCCCTAATTAAGCTTCTCTTCCTTGAAAAACAGCCGCTGCACAAGGGTAATGAGCATGATGACGACTGCAAGCAGAAACGCCAGCGCGGACGCGTAACCCATGTCCAGATTTTTGAACGCATATTGATAAATCAGCAATACCATCGTCAGCGTTGCGTTGTTCGGCCCCCCGGAGCCTGCCGAGAAAATGTAAGATTGGTCGAAGAGTTGGAACGTTCCGATAATGCCCATGACGATGACGTAGAAAGTGACCGGCTTTAGCTGCGGCAGCGTAATTCTTCTGAACTTCTGCCACGCGTTCGCTCCGTCGATGTCCGCCGCCTCGTACAGATTCCGCGGAATGTCTTGAAGCGCGGCCAGATAGATGACCATAAATAGCGGAGCCGTCGACCAGACGTTCATGATCATGATGCCGAGCAGCGCAACGGATGGATCGCCGAGCCAATTGTAGGTCGGCAGACCGACCAGCTCCAGCAAATAATTGAGCAGACCGTTGCTGTTGTAGATCCACATGAAAATCAGCACTAGTACAGCCGACGAGGTAACTGTCGGCAAGTAGAATGCGATTCGGAAGAAGTTGCGATAGCGAAGCTGCATATTGAGGATCGAAGCCAATGCCAACGCCAGTACCGTCTGGGAGGGCACGACAATCAGCGCATATTTGGCCGTGTTTCTGAGCGCGATCCATAGGCGCGGATCGTCGATCATTCGCTCGAAGTTGGCGGAGCCGACGAACTTGTAGCTGACCGCCCCGAGCAGGTTCACTTTATGAAGCGACAGAAAAATCGCGTAAGCGATCGGCAGCATCAGAAAGCAGCCGAGAATGACAATGACGGGGGACATGAACGAATAGCCCGATATGGCGTCCCTGATTTTTGCTTTTGAATACGACTTGGCCATCTTGAGATACTCCTTTCGGCCGTTCCCGGTTGGGGCGTGAAATGACTAAAGCCGGATCAAGGCGCGCGGCTGCACTCGTTTCACGCCAACGCGCGGCAATGCGGGAAACGCGACGTCCGCCTTCGGCCCGACGCTGCGTTTCCCCTTCATGTTTCGGGCTGCTTTATTGCCCTGCTTTGATTTCCTTGTTTGCCGTATCTTGAGCAGTGGCAAGAGCTTCGTTCAACGACGATCCGCCCGTATAAGCCGCGATGAACTGGTTGTTGAAATTGTTCATAACCGTAGGCAGCGTGGGGCCTGCCTGCCAAGGCGTAGCGTAGGACGATCCCGCTACGAGAGCGCCGCGCAGAGCGTCTTTGTCATAGCCGAGCTCGGCGGAGACCGACTTTCGGGTTGGCAGAGCGAAGCCTTTGCTCGTCCACGTCTTCATGCCTTCCTTGCCGGTCAAGTACGAGATCAGCTTCCATGCCGCCTCTTTCTTGGCCGAATTTTTATTCATTACATAAGCGACCGTAAAGGCCATAGTTCCTTTTTTCCCGTTTACGGTAGGTACCTCTGCCGTTCCAAAGTCGACGTCAGGGAAGTTGCTTTGAATGAACGGAATCGCCCAGTTGCCTTCAAGAACCATAGCCGCCTTTTGTTGGCCGAACATCTCGCCGCCCCAGCCCGAGCCGACGTCGGAAGGCTGGCCCGCCGTTTGAGCTTTAAGATGCTGGTCGACGACGAGAGCGAGTCCCTGCTCCCCTTCCGGAGTCGCGAATGCAGCTTGACCTTGATCGTCGACGAGTTTGCCGCCGAACGCCTGGATCATGAACATCTGGCGCGCCAGCTCGGGCGCTTGGCCAAGACCGTAGACCTCAACCTTGCTTCCGTTCTTTTTGGTCAGCTTCTCGGAAACTTCCTGCAGTTCGTCCCAGGTGGCGGGAGGAGCAGTTATGCCGGCGTCGGCAAACATTTTTTTGTTGTAGAACAGCGCCAATGTAGAGGTGTCCTTCGGGAAGCCGTAGATTTTGCCGTCGGCCCCTTTGAACGCATTTACAGTCGGAGCCTCGAAGTCGTTCAGATCGAACTCGGGCGTAACATAACCGTCGAGCGGCTCAAGAACGTCCTTGTCAATCAGAGCTGGCGCTTCGAAAGCATCCAGATAAAAGACGTCCGGCGCCTCGTTGCCGATCAGGCGGGTTTTAATGACGTCCATGTACTGGTCGGCGATGACTTCGTACTTGACTTTAACGTCGGGATTTTTCGCCTGAAATTCATCCAGCACTTGCTGCAGAAGCTGTTGCTCCTCCGGAGAAGAGCCCCAACCGGCCAACGTGACTTCGACGGGCCCCTGCGCAGGCGCAGACGATTCGGGCGCGCTTGCGGAAGAGGACGGAGATGAGGACGGAGAAGCGCTTTCAGCGCCGTTGGAGCCGTTCCCGCAAGCGGAGACGACCAAGGAAAGAGCAAGCATCGAGGCAAGCGTAATCGACATTTTTTGTTTCATGGTAAACCTTCCTCCCTTTTTATATGCATGTATCTATAATTAAACGGGCTGAACAAATCGCGGCAAACGATTGACGCGACGCCGAGCCGGCGGTACCTTCCGGCCCGGCCGCCGCGATCCGCGCAGTCCGCTCAATCCAACGAATGCGGATCAGTCCGCGATTTCAATGGAGCAGCCGCTGCTGTTCTCCAGAATTTCAAGGTGCAAAGCAGCTTTGTCGTCCTTACGGCTCAGCTCCACCGAAATGCGCCCTTCGGCCACCGGCAAGTCCTTTACGGTCAGCCGACAAACGCCTTCCGGCAGGAACGGCGCAAGTCTCAGCTTGCGATTGAGAGCGTCGGGCTGCAGGCCAAGCATCGCCTGAACGAGCACGATCGAGGTGCCCGCCGCCCAAGCTTGCGGCGAGCAGGCGACCGGATAAGAAACCGGATAGCCGATCGAATCGTCATAGCCGCAAAACAGTTCCGGCAGCCGGGTATATTCGAAATGCTCGGCGGCTTTCAGCAGGCCTGAGACGACGACGGAGGCGTCCTCCTTCAATCCCAGACGGCTCATGCCGATCAGGATCATGGAGTTGTCGTGCGGCCAGACGCTGCCGTCGTGATAGCTCATCGGGTTATAGCCCGTCGAGCCGGTCGACATCGTCCGGATGCCATACCCTCCGAACATGTCGGGCGCCACCAGCCTTTGCGAGACAATTCTGGCTTTATCCTCCGAAACGATCCCGCTCATAAGCAGGTGTCCCGGATTGGAGGTGACGGAGCGAACCTGGTTTTTGTCGGCATCCAGCGCGATGGCGTAAAACCGTTCTTCCGGCATCCAGAACGCGGCATCGAGCGCTGCCTTCATCCGCTCCGCCTCTTCTCTCAGCCTGCGAGCCGTATCGTCGCGGCCCAGCCGCTCCAAGACGGACGCAAGCTTCGTTTTCGCCTGATAGACATACCCTTGAACTTCGATCAGGGCGATCGGAGCCTTCGCGAATTCTCCGTCCGCATGGACGACCGAGTCCGCGGAATCCTTCCAGCCTTGATTGGCGATGCCTTTGGACGATTCCTGATAATATTCGACCCAGCCGTCCTTGTCGCGATCTCCGTAGCCGTCGATCCATTCCAGCGCTCTCTCGATATTCGGCATGAGTCGTTCGATGACGGAAGTATCTCCTGTCCAATACGCGTATTCCGCAGCGAGCAGAATAAACAGAGGCGTTGAATCGATGCTTCCATAGTAAGGCGCAAACGGAACCTGGCCCGAACGGGCAAGCTCCCCGTTGCGAAGCTCGTGCATGATTTTGCCGGGCTGTTCGTCCTTCCACGGGTTGACCTCCGTGCCTTGATAGTCCGCCATTATTTCAAGCGTTCCTCGGGCGATATCGGGGTTCAGAGGAAGCATCTGCAAAGCCGCGATCAAGCTGTCCCGTCCGAATGGCACCGCGTACCAAGGCAGTCCCGCAACCGGGAACAAGCCGCTCCCGAAATCCGTCAACAGCACGCGCAGATCTTGCACGCCCCGGTCGAACAGATGGTTAAGCACCTTCGAGTCGCTCTCGACTTTCATGACGCTTTCGTTCCATTGTTCGTAAGCCGATTGCAATTCAGCCAGCGCGGTTTCGCTTGAAGTCGGTTCGGAGCGGTGCTCTCCTGCCGAAGGCATGACGGTAATCGCGATCCGCTTCATCTCTTTAGGCTGCAGATCGATGCGGAAGGAAGCTTCTCCCTGCTCGCTTACCGAGTCCGCTTCCGTGTCCCAGGATACGACGGTGCTCCTTCGAACCCCGTCCGCGCCTTCGTATACCGCATGCCACGAGGTCGCAGTGGAGTCGCGCTCCGTTACTTTGCCCAGCCGGTCGGAGGGCTGAAAGCCGCGAACGAGAAACATATCCTTGAAATCAGCGTCGAATAGCAGCCCGATCTCGAAATGCAGCGCCTTTGTCGAAAAGTTTGTCATCATGACGTTCTCATACAGCACGTCATCATAGATGAACCTTTCCCGGATCAGCTCGACCGATTCCCTCCAAAGCTTAACCTCGCCGTTCGTCTCCTCGTGCTCGTTCGTCAACCGGATTCGAGCCACATAGTTTTCGTCGGCGGCGGACGATAGCAGCAGCGGCCGCTTACCGTTCAGCGTCAGCTCCATTCGACTCAGGAAACGGGTATCCTTCATATACAGTCCGTCTTGAGCATCGTTCCCCGGAACGTCCCCGCGAATGTCCGTCATCAGAAAAAGATCGTTGTGCTTGATCACTCTGTAATTCATTTTGTCCCCATCCTGTATTCTTATATTTGATCCGAAACGTTTCGGATTTTGACGAAAAAAAACTTTTCGGTTAAGCTTCGAGACTCGAAGCAGCGTCTCTCCTTGCCATGCTAGAGACGCCGCGTGCTTTCCCTGACGATCAGTTGATTGCCGAGCAGAATTTTGCGGTTATCCGTCCGCTCCTCCAGCATATCAATCAGCAATTGCGCCGCCTGATAGCCAAGCTCGTACTTATCCTGTCGAATCGTCGTCAGCTTGGGCGAGCAATACGAAGCGATCGTAATGTCGTCGAAACCGATGACGGACATCTCTTCCGGCACTTTGCGCCCCATTTTCTCGAGCGTTCTCATCGCGCCGAGCGCCATCAAGTCGCTGGCGCAGAAAACCGCCGTAACGTCCGGATTGCGAATCAGGATCTGGTACATGGCCTCCGCTCCGCCGTCCTCCGAAAATCCTCCGTCATAAACCAACGTTGGATCGGCGGACAAGCCCGACTGCTCGTGCGCTTCCTTGTACCCAAAGTAACGATCCTGGCTGACGGAAGCTTGGTTATGTCCGTTGATCATGGCGATCCGCCGGTGACCGTACTCAAGCAAATGCCGGACGGCCATCGTCGCCCCGATCACGCTGTCCGAGGTGACGTGCGCGACGTTCGCTCCGGTGATCGGAATATCAATGAGGACGCATGGAAAGGAATTTTGTTCGACAACCTCGTGCAAATACGGATCGTCCAGCCGCAGGCCGGACAGGATTGCGCCCTCCACGTTTCTTTCCTTGCACAGCGATGCATAGGATTTCTCCACTTGCTTGGACGGATTCGTACTGAACAGCAGCAAATCGTAATTCAATTCCCCGGCTCTGTCGTTAATGCCGCACAGCACCTCATATGCGAATGCATCCTTGGCTCCCGCGCGATTTATGTCCGAGATAATGAGACCGATCGTACGCGTCTTCTTCGACACCAGGCTTCTGGCTACGGCATTGGGACTGTAGGATAGATCGGCGGCGACCTGCTTGATTTTCCTCCGCGTTTCCTCGTTCACATCGTCGTACCCGTTTAGAGCCCGGGATACAGTCGTAACCGATACGCCCGCTCTTTTAGCAATATCTTTGATTGTTGCCATTCCGCAAACACCTTTCCAAAACGTTTCGGATCAAGTATAAAACAAAAAGCGCCGCAAGTGCAAGCGCTTTTTCTGAATCCGTCTACGACGTCTCGAACCGGTCGTACGATCCGTCGTCGGTCGGATATCCCGAACCTTCGCCAGTTCCCCCGTCTTCCTCCGCGCTCTGCCGAAAGGAATCGGCTTGATTGTCGTCCAATCCGTTGGGCGGACAGGAAGCGTCTTGGCCTTCTTGATAGGAATCGACCCAATCCTCGTTCACTGTATGCGCGGGGATCGGAATATCGTCCATCGCATAAGCGAAATCCGTAACGGTTACGGCTTCCGCCGGCGCGTGTTCGAGCAGATGGCCCGAGCAGCATTGCACAATTTCCAGCGCGGAGGTCAAATCCTCGTTCTGCACGTGAATGTGCAGCCTTCCGCCTTCATGAAGCTGCGGCTCGTAGCCCAGTTCCTCCAACGTCTCCGCCGCCAGCAGCGCCTGAGACTCCGCGGGGAATTGAAACAGCAGCGCGGCATGCTTCATCGCTTTCACCCTCTCCTCATCGTAGTTCTACCTTCCGGTTAGTTATCCCGGAATGAGGAGCGTTTATTCTTGATTTCGCGCGAGATCGCGAACGAGGATAGCAGGCTGCTCACCGTCCTCACCCAGAAATAACCTGCTGGAAGCAATACGACAGCCGCAACCCAGGCAAAGCCCCCGAACGCCAGCCCAATTCGGATGGAGAGCAGAAGCGCCCACAACAGCATGTGGGGCAGCGCCAGCCAAGCCGTCGCTTTGCGGGAAGCCTCCGTCTCGACCTGCCGGGTCCAATCGAATAGTGAGAGATACGGCTCGGACAACCATTGCCGCCACTGTCGGCGCAGCGTAGCGACGACAAGAAAAGGCAGAGCCAGCCATACGGCGACCCCCAGCGGAATCGGGGGCAAGGCGAGCGCCGTTGCGCCGACCCCGAGAATATAAAGAAGCTGCCTCACCAGCTCCGGACGGCGAACGACTGATTTCATCCAGACGTCCGCCAGCCGGTCGACATCGACGCTCCGGTGACGCAGTAACGGCTGGGAGCGGGCGAACAGGATCGGCTTGCTTTGCCGCGGAATCGGCTTCTTCTCCATCGTATCCATGAGAACCCAACTGACGAGCGACGTGTAGCTTGCCGTTTCCACGGCAATTTCATGCAGCAGCGTTCCCGGCCTGCGAAGCCGCATAAGCAGAAGCGCGAACGCGCCGACAAGAAACGCTGCTCCGAACAGAAGCGCAAGCGGCGGCTCGGAGGCTCCCCGATCGGCCAACGCGGTCACGCCGTATACAAAAGCAGCCCCAATAGGAAGCACAGCCGCCCATCTACGCCAGCCCTTCCAGTTCAGCGCGATTTGGTCGTTCAACACTGCCCAGAGCAGCCCAGCGGCAGCGTAATAGAGAACGAGAGCGGCCAGCGAAGCCGATGATAGGCCGAACACCGGCACAAGAACCGGAGACAGCGCTGCTGCTACAACGCCAGTAACGAATAGCCTTGCCGCCCCCCCGTAAGCGAAGCCCATCCACGCAAAGCCCCGCCTCCATCCGGCATGCCGGTGAAGGAATAGGCCGTCGCCCGCCTCGGCGAATGTTCGGTACTTCCCTGCGAGTTGAAGCAGCGCAAGCACAAGCAGAATCGGATACAGCGGAAACTCCGCCAGCCCCGGCGGCGGATTGCGCATAAAATCCCTGTACATTCCAACGGAGATAAACGCCCCTGGAAGTACAATGTAAAGACATACCGTCCAGTCTAATACCAATCTCCAGCATTTCCAGACCGTGTGCCAGAACGCTGCGACCCTTTCGGCGAACAGTCTCGGAGGAGTAAAGCTTCCGAGCGGACGGGAAGGCGACGAAGACGGCGCCGCTTCTTGACGGCTCATGCCTCCACCTCTTCGTGCTCGTCGCTCGCAGTGATCCGATGAAAGCAATCAAACAGACGGGCGTCCGGACCGAGGCCCGCTTGCCTCGCAATCTCCTCAAGCGTGCCCGCGGCAGCCGCTCCTCCGTTATTGACGAGCACGAACCGATCGCACAGTCTTTCCGCCGAGTCCAATACGTGCGTCGTCATCAGGATCGCCGCTCCCCGGCTTCTCTCCTCCTCCAAAGCGTCAATCAGCTCCAGAACGGCTCCGGGATCAAGTCCGATGAACGGCTCGTCCACGAAATACAAGTCGGGCTTCAACAGGAAGCCAATAATAAGCATCGTTTTTTGCTGCATGCCTTTGGAGAACTTCACTGGATAGTGATGCCGGAACCCGTTCAAACGAAAACGGCGCAGCAGCTTGTCCGCCCGCTCGTTCAGCTCTTCCTCGGACAAGCCGACCGAGGCCGCGGCCAAGACAAGATGCTCCCACAGCGTCAGCCTTTCGTATACGATCGGCTGCTCGGGAATGTAGGCAATTTGCGAAGAAACGGCTTCCTCCCGAGCCATCGTTTTCTCCTCGCCCCGCCAATGCACTTTCGCTCGCCAATGAGGCAGCTGGCCGAGCAGTCCTTTCATCAACGTGCTCTTCCCCGCTCCGTTAGGACCAATCAGACCGACCCTTTCGCCGGAGCCGACTTCCAGCACGATATTCCGCACAATCGGATGCCCCGACTCGTAGCCCGCTTCTTCCACTTCCGCCCGCAGCAAAGGAAAGCTGATCTTCTCCCGTTCTTTGTCGTTTGTCCCGTCCGCTGCCACCGATTTTCCTCCGCTTCGATTCAGTCGATTAATGTGCATATGTTATAAAATACGGATTTGCAGGTCCTAAGGTTTCCTCGCAAATGGTAAAAGAGCCTTCTCCCGTTTACCGGCCGGGAATTGCGAAGGCTCTCGAAGGAAAGGGAGGCATCCCTTGTCCTGATTTTATTCTACCCGATTGCTCTAGTTTCGAAAAGCGTACAGCGCACGATTGAGTTCCGCCGTCTGAGCGTACACTTGGCGGTAGATTTCAAACAACTGCCCGTAGCGCGTACTGGCTTCTTCATTGGGACGATACACTCGCGCGTGCTTCACGAACGTCGCGCCGCAAGCGTCAAGCGAAGGGAACCAGCCGCAGCCGACCGCAGCCAGCATCGCCGCTCCTAGTCCCGGCCCCTGCTCGTTCTCCAGCGCGACGACATCGGCTTTGAATATGTCGGCCTGCATCTGCAGCCAGAACGGGTTTTTGGCCCCGCCGCCGATCGATACGACCTTGTCGACCTGTTTGCCCGCGGCGCGAAACAGCTCGATTGATTCGTTCAGGGAGAACGTAATTCCTTCCATGACCGCCCGGGCGAAATGCGTTCTCGTATGGCTCCCGTCCACGCCGATGAAGCTGCCGCGAATTTGCGCATCCGCATGCGGAGTGCGCTCTCCGACAATATACGGCGTGAACAGCAGGCCGTTCGCGCCGGACGGAATATGTTCCGCTCCTTGCAGCATCGCATCGTATGTCTCGCCCTTGGCGAACGTATTGCGGAACCAGCTGAGCGAATAGCCCGCGGCGAGCGTAACGCCCATCGCATAGAAGGCTTCCGCCTTGCCGTGATTAAAAAAGTGAACCTTGCCCCGGTAGTCGGCGGAGGCGTCCCCCTCGTACGTCAAGACAACGCCCGACGTTCCAATGCTGCACAGCGTCAGTCCGGGCGACAGAATGCCCGCTCCGATCGCTCCGCAGGCGTTGTCGGCGCCTCCTGCGAATACTTTCGTCTCCTGCCTCAGCCCCGTCGCTAGCGCCGCTTCCGCAGTCAACCCGCCGACGTACGCACCCGCCTCGACGAGCGGAGGGCAGAAGCCGGACGGGAGCGCGAACGCGCCCAGCACATCCTCGCTCCACTCGCGACTCGCGACATCGAGCATAAGCGTTCCCGCCGCGTCCGACAAGTCCATATGCTTCTCTCCGGTAAGGCTCAGCCTTACATAGTCCTTCGGCAGCACGAAGCTTTCGGCCCTCGCAAAGCTGTCCGGCTCCTGCTGCTTCACCCACAAAATTTTAGGGAGCGTGAAGCCTTCCAGCGCAGGATTGCGGGTGACGGACAGCAGTTTGTCGCCAAGCGTCCGTTCGATCTCTCGGCACTGCTCCGTCGTCCGCGTATCGTTCCACAGAATCGCTCTGCGCACGGGTTTGCCTTGAGAGTCCAGCAGAACAAGGCCGTGCATTTGTCCGGAAAAGCTGATCCCTTCGATGTCCTCCGGGTTGGCGCGAGAGCTTGCAAGCAGATCGCGCAGCGCAGCGGTCGTGCCCGACACCCAATCCTCCGGATCCTGCTCGCTCCATCCGGCTTTGTCGTGGTACAAAGGATATTCCCGGGTCGCCTCGGCGCGCACGACGCCGTCTTGGCCGACGAGCAGCGTTTTGACCGCGCTCGTCCCCAAGTCTACACCGATGACATATTTCATGGAGTCCGTCTCCTCTATTATTCGCTTATACGCTGAAAATGATATCGTTCAAGGCGGCTTTAAGCTGCTCCAGACGAGCGGATTCATTGCGGATCGGCTTCGCCTGCAGCGCATACGCTTCGAGCGACTTCAGCGTCGCTTTGCCGGACACGATGTCGGCGCCGATGCCCTCGCCGAAGCTGCTGTAGCGCTTGGCCACGAGATCATCGAGCACGCGATCCTCGATCAGCTTCGCCGCCGCCTTCAAGCCGCGGGCATAGGTGTCCATACCGGCAATATGCGCGAAGAACAAGTCCTCGTCCTCGAAGGACGAACGGCGAACCTTCGCGTCGAAGTTGACGCCTCCGCGGCCGAGGCCGTCGTTCTTGAGAATTTCGTACATGGCAAGCGTCGTGGAGACAAGATCGGTCGGAAATTCGTCGGTATCCCAGCCAAGCAGCAGGTCGCCTTGGTTGGCGTCAATCGAGCCGAGCATGCCGTTGATGCTGGCTACGCGAAGCTCATGCTCGAACGTATGACCGGCCAGCGTCGCATGGTTCGCTTCGATGTTTAGCTTGAAGCTGTCCTTCAGGCCGTAGTTTTGCAGGAACGCGATCGCAGTAGCCGCGTCAAAATCGTACTGGTGCTTGGAAGGCTCCTTCGGCTTGGGCTCGATCAGGAACTGAGCGTCGAAGCCGATTTCCTTCGCGTAGTCTACCGCCATGTGCAGGAACCGCGCCAGATTGTCGAGCTCCAGCTTCATATCGGTATTCAGCAGCGATTCGTAGCCTTCGCGGCCGCCCCAGAACACATAGTTCTCCGCGCCGAGCTCTTTGCCGACTTCCAGTCCCTTTTTCAACGTTGCCGCCGCATAGGCGAACACCTCGGCATTGTTCGTCGTGCTTGCGCCGTGAACGTAACGCGGGTTCGTGAACAGGTTGACCGTGTTCCAGAGCAGTTTCTTGCCCGTCGATTTCTGATAGTCCTTCAGCATGGCAACGATGACGTCAAGGTTCTTGTTCGTCTCCGCCAGCGTCGCGCCTTCCGGAGCGATGTCCACATCGTGGAAAGCGTAGAACGGAACGTTCAGCTTCTCCAGCAGCTCGAAGTTGGCCTCGACCCGGGCCTTCGCTTTATCAAGCGGAGCGAGCGAATCCCAGCTCCGAACCGCCGTGCCGACTCCGAACGGATCGCTTCCGTTAGCGTTGAACGTGTGCCAGTAAGCGACGGCGAAGCGCAAATGCTCCTCCATCGTTTTGCCGAGCACGACCTCTTGCGGGTTGTAGTGGCGGAACGCAAACGGATTTTTCGAATCGCGTCCTTCGTACTGGATTTTGGGAACGTTAGGAAATTTGCTCATAATGGATGTAGGCCTCCTTGAAATCGGTGTCATTTTGATTTTCTGATATCAGCATAACACCGACAACTTAGTTTGTCTATCCAATAAACTAAGTTTTGAGGCCATCATTTATGGTATAATGGACTTCATAAATGTGGACCAAGCCATCATGAAGTCGAGTCCAAGCCACTCTATCCGAGCCGAAGGAGCTTCTGCGCCGCTATGACGACACCTACGGGCGATCAAGCGCTCATCAAACGTATCAACACAGCCATCGTGCTGGAAAGTATTTTGCGGGGAGCCCCCTTGTCCCGCGCGCAAATCTCGGAGCAAACCGGACTTAACAAGGCCACTGTATCCAGTCTGGTTCAGTATCTGATCGACGGCTCGCTCGTACGGGAGATCGGAACGGGCCAGTCGAGCGGCGGGCGCAAGCCGGTCATGCTCGAATTCGTCGCCGCTTCCGGATATGCGATAGGCATCGATCTGGGCGTCAACTACGTCCGCGGCGCGCTCGTCGATATGCGGGGCGTTATCCTTGCCGAACAGACTTCCCCTCTTCGCGATTCAGAGCCGGAAGCGGTATTCGAGCAATTGTGCGGCTGCGTCGAAGCGCTGATCGCCGAAGCGCCGACCAGCCCTTACGGAATCGTCGGCATCGGAGCGGGCGTTCCCGGCATTGTCGACGAGCAAGGAACGATCTTGTTCGCCCCCAACCTGCAATGGCGGGACGTTCCGCTGCAGCGCATGCTGACGGAGCGCTTCGGCCTGCCCGTCATCATCGATAACGAGGCCAATGCGGGCGCGCTTGGCGAGCAAAAATACGGCGCCGGCCGCAACATCGCCAATCTGGTCTATGTCAGCGTCGGGATCGGAATCGGTACCGGGCTTATTTTGAACAAGTCGCTCTACAAAGGCGCGACAGGCTTCTCCGGCGAAATGGGACATCTGTCCATCGAAGCCTATGGCCAAAGCTGCACATGCGGCAATCGGGGCTGCTGGGAGCTGTACGCCTCGGAGCGAGCGCTGCTAAAGCAGGCTTCTTCGCTCGGCCTCGACGACTTGGAGCAGCTGCTGACAGCGGCCAGATCCGGAAGACGGGACGTTCAGGAGCTATTTGCCGGCATCGGCGAATATTTAGGCGTCGGGATTGCGAACATCGTCAACATCTTCAACCCGGACGCCGTCATTATCGGCAATCGGATAAGCCAAGCCCGCCCTTGGCTGGAGGATGCCCTTCGCCAAACCGTAGTGCAGCGCGCTCTCGGCTTCCACCTGCGCAAGGCGCAGTTCCTCTTCGCCGAGCTTGGCGAGCGCTCCGCCATAATGGGAGCCGCTGAAATGGCCATCTCCGGCTTCTTCTCCCGCATCAAATCGGCTTAGAAGCAGCAGCATCCTCCACCGCCCGACCGCGATGGAGGCTTGGAGCCGAGCTGCGGAGGGGACCGGCCTACACTAAACCCGCGGAGCAAAGGCCAAAATAGTGCCTCCCACGCTACAGCACCTCACGCCCCTATCCAGAGATCCAATCCCGCTTCCCCCTCCGCAACCATTCGAAGCGCATACTGCTCTTGCTTATCCCATTATCGCCACCCCGTCCGTATACCGCGCATATAAGTCTCCCAAATCTTTATCTGGTTTATCTTTTATGGTATAAATTAATATATCATTATGCACGAATCTATTATTTCAACCAGAGTCTAGGCGACAGAGGGAGTTGGGGAAATGAGCGATCGATTGGGCCAAATGGCGGAGCTGTTAAAATTGTTGGGGGATCGTACCAGATTAGCTATTTTGGGGCTGCTGCAGGAAAAAGACCTATGCGTCTCGGACATCGTGGAGTTGCTGGGTACAAGCCAGCCTAACGCAAGCCAGCATCTTCGCAAGCTTCGGACTGCCGGACTCATCAGCGAGGAAAAACGCGGTCAGTGGGTTTACTACACGTTAAATCTGAGCGATTTCCCCGACTTGCGCATCTTTCTGTCCCAATTGCCCGGACGCAAAGAGCGGCTGCGCTCTCTCGCCAATCTGGCGGAACGGGAATAGCCATCTTTAATAAAATGCCTTAACTTCAATAATGGATTCCGCCTCATATATCCCCCAGTGCGGATTCCCCGCTTTGATCCGTTTGCTCTCTTAAGAGCAGCGGACTTTTTGCGTCCCCGCGTCAAAAGCTCCCGAGGTGCGCATGCGTCGTAAATAACCCGATTCGCCCTCCAGAGATATGCTCGATTTTGTAAGCTGCCACTAATAACCTTGCAACTTCATCTTCCGAAAACCCGTCTATTTTATGTACACGTGCTTTATCCAGACATCAAGGGAGGACAATCGCATGAAGCATTTCAAGAAATCGACGGGCGTCGTGTTCTTATCCGCAGCGGTAGCACTTGGCTTAATCGGAGCTTCAGGTCATCCGCTCGCGTCCCCATCCGTATCCGCCGCAGCTGTCCAAAACGATCAAGCTCAGGCTCAGGCCCAAGCCTTGAAAACTTTGAATAGCTTCTATAAACCGGCTCTTAAGGGCCAATTTCCCGGATCAATGGCCGGTCTGACCGTCGGCGTCAGCACGCGCCAGGATGTTCAGAAGCAAATCGGCGAACCCGAGCTTCCGGGCAAAGACTCCGACGCTTTCGATGTTTACCATGCAGAAATGGGGCATCCGGGCTACGCCGTAAGCTATAAGCTGAACAAAATACGCGAGCTCCGCTATTTCGGCACGAACGTAGAGCGGCAGACGAATATCGGAGGAATCACCCTGAAAATGCTCGCGCACAATTGGGGACGTCCCGACGCTACGAAAACGATTAAGAACGGCAAGCTTGTCCAGAAAAAAGTCGTCTATAAACGCGGCGATTACGTATTATCCTTTATTTTCAACAACGATACCGATCTGGATCACATCAATTTGACCGCGAAATAATCAAGAATGGCGGCTTGGGCACAGCTCGACCCGCGAAGGGGCATGTCGTGACGACTGCCCCTTTTCTATTATCGTAAAACAGATTTCGAACCTTCCATCATTGTCGTCTAAGGTCTTCGAATCTGGTATCATGAGGACAACAAGATCAGATCAGGAGTCCGTTTATGAGCTTTCAATTGACGAAAAAAAAGATTAAAGCAATGTGCGGCGCTTATTCCTACGAACGGGGCGAAGTCGATTGCCGCGCGGGCAAAGTGACGATCGCCGACTACGATTCTGCGCTCCGCATCTGTTCGGCTACGGTTAAAGGCACGCACTCGCAGTTTCGCGTCGACATTCGCGCCGACGACAGCGGGGACATTCGCACCGACTGCGAATGCCTCAGCCTTAACCTCTCCGCCAGCCAGAGCTGCCGCCATATCGCCGCCACCCTGCTCAGTCTGTACGAGCTTCAGCAATCGGGACAATTTGCCGGAGCCGACAAATCGCCCATAAGCGCTACGCCAACCTTCGCTCGTCCTAATCGCCTAAACCAACCGGGACAGTCGAGTTTCCCAGACAGTACGAGAGCTTCTGGCGCACCTACGGATGCTGCATTAACTACCGTTATGCTCGATTTGTTCGATTCCAAGCCCGTCCGCCCCAGCCGCGTATCGACGATCTACGATTCGCGCGAGCCGCTTTGCGTGGAATTTATCGTCAGTCTGTTTCATTACGGGTTCCGTAAAAATATGTTTTCCATAGAGCTAAGAGTCGGCTCCAAGCGTACCTATGTCGTCCCGAAGCTGCGTGAATTTCTAGATCGTATCGCTTTGCGCGAACAGTACGAATGCTCCAGATATTTTACTTACGACCCCGAGCTGCACTGTTTTCACGAAACGAACGACGCCATCATTCGCAAGCTGATCGAACTCCACCGCAACGAGAAAATGTACCGCGACACTTCTAGAGGTTTTGCGGCTCATGCGACCCCTGCCGGCGGAGATCGCACGCTCCTGATTCCGCCGTCCGTGTGGGAGGAGCTTGCTCCCCTGTTGACCCAGGCTTCGTCCGTAAGACTCGAATACGACGGCTTCTCCTATGAAGGCCTCCGTTTCTCCGACATGCCTATGCCCCTGCTGTTCGAGCTTGAGCAGGACGACGGCTTCGCAGGAGCTGAAGCTTCGGGATATCGCCTGAACGTTCAAGGGCTCGACCGTCTTATCGTACTGGATTCGTACGGCATAGTCCTTACCGACGGAGCGCTGCTCAAGCTGAAGCCCGAGCCATGCAGGCGCCTCTCCGAGCTTCAGAAAATGCTGGCCAACGCGCGCGATGCCCGCACCATCCGGGTCTCGTCCGAACAAATGGCCCCTTTTATGGAGAAGGTCGTTCCCGGCTTGATGGGACTTGGCAGCGTTCGGCTATCCCAAGCGGTCTCCGAGCAAGTCGTGCAGGCGCCTCTTAAAGCAAAGCTCTACTTGGATCGCGTGAGAGACCGGCTGCTGGCCGGACTCGAATTCCATTATGGAGAAATCGTCATCAATCCGCTTGACAACGCCCGGGCCGGACGCGGAATCAACCGGATTCTCATGCGTGAAAGCGACAAGGAAGCCCGTATTCTCGACTTGATGGAGCAGGCGAATTTCATGAAAACGGAGAGCGGCTACTTCATGGAGGATGAGGAGGGTCAATACGATTTTCTGTATCATATCATCCCGCAGCTTGAGCAGCTGTTAAAGGTATACGCGACCACCGCGATAAAAATCAGGCTTCACGTCGGACATGCCCCGCCGAGAATCCGCGTCGACGTGGACGAACGGACCAACTGGCTGGAATGCAAGTTCGAGCTGGACGGCGTGCCGGAGACGGAAATCCGCAACCTGATCCAGTCGCTAAGCGACAAGCGAAGATACTACAAGCTTCCTAATGGAGCGCTGATGCCGCTGGAGACGCCCGATTACGAGGCGCTCAATCGTTTTATCGCGGTGATGAAGGTGGACAAGGGCAGTCTGACCGGCGCGGAGTTCCGGCTTCCCGCCGTGCGCGGGCTGCATCTGATCGACGGGGATAGCCGCGATCCCGTCTTAAAGCTGGGCAAGTCGCTGCGCAGCCTGCTAGAAAATATGCGCAATCCGGACAGCCTCGATTTCCCTGTTCCGGGTTCCCTGGACATCATTATGCGAGACTATCAAAAATTCGGCTATCAGTGGCTCAGAACGCTGGCTCATTATCGGTTCGGCGGGATTTTGGCGGACGATATGGGGTTGGGCAAAACGCTGCAAAGCATCGCCTATCTCGTATCCATGCTGCCCGAGATCAGGGACCGGCGACAACCCGCCGTAATCGTCTGTCCCGCTTCGCTCAGCTACAATTGGCTCAACGAGCTGCGCAAGTTTGCCCCCGAGATCCGGGCGGTCGTCGGCGATGGCGACAAGTCCGAACGAAGCCGTATTCTGGAGCAGCTCTCCCAAGTCGACGTGCTGATCACCTCGTATCCGCTTCTACGCAGGGATGTGGACGCGTATGCGGAGCGTTATTTTCACACGTTGATTCTCGATGAGGCACAGGCGGTCAAAAACTACGCAACCCAGACGGCCCAATCGGTCAAAGCGTTGCAAGCTCGCTACCGCTTCGCGCTCACCGGGACGCCGATTGAAAATTCGCTGGAGGAGCTGTGGTCGATCTGCGACATCGTCTTTCCGGAGCTGTTCCAGGATCGCCAGACGTTCTCGGAGTTAAGCCGTGAGGCCGTCGCCAAGCGGATTCGCCCGTTCCTGTTACGGCGTCTGAAGACGGACGTGCTCGCGGAGCTGCCCGAGAAAATCGAATCGGTGCAGCCGTCCGTCCTGCTGCCGGAGCAGAAGAAGCTGTACTTGAGCTATCTGGCGAAGTTGCGGAAAGAGACGCTAAAGCACCTCGACGAAGAAGGCTTCGGGCGCAGCCGCATCAAGATTCTGGCCGGGCTGACCCGGCTGCGCCAGCTCTGCTGCCACCCTGCTCTGTTCGTAGAAGGTTACGAAGGCGGCTCAGCCAAATTCGATCAGTTAATGGAGTTAATTGAAGAGTGCCGGGATGCGGGCAAGAGGATGCTCGTATTCTCGCAATTTACGGGAATGCTGAGCATAGTCGCGCGGGAGCTTGGCTATCAAGGAGTACCGTTCTTCTATCTCGACGGGCAGACCCCTGCCGCCGAACGCGTTGACCTGTGCAGCAGATTTAACGACGGAGAACGCGAGGTGTTCCTGATCTCGCTGAAGGCGGGCGGAACCGGACTGAACTTGACCGGCGCCGACACCGTCATCCTCTACGACCTCTGGTGGAACCCGGCCGTCGAGCAGCAGGCCGCGGATCGGGCGCATCGGATGGGCCAGAAAAACGTTGTCCAAGTGCTGCGCCTCATCGCCCAAGACACGGTGGAAGAGAAGATGTACGCGCTCCAGCAGCGCAAAAAACATCTCATCGACGAAGTGATCCAGCCGGGACAGGAGGCTTTGTCCTCGATTACCGAGGAGGATATTCGGGAGCTGCTGACGATTCCAACCATTTAGATTGATTTAGACGAGTAGAGCGCTCCCGAAATAACATAATGAAGCTCTTTAGAGATTTATAAACCGACTGGGCAACGTTAGAGCGACAACTCGCGGCGCCACGAGGCTGTAAGCCTGCTGGGCAACGTTAGAGCGGCGACGACTCGCGCTTCAATCTGACCAAATCCTGCAACTGCTGTTCGAAATTGTCCTTAACCTCATCGGCATCATCATAACGATAAAACCCTGCGCCGCTCTTGGCTCCGAGCTGCCCCTCCGCCGGCTTGGCAAGCAAGGATTCCGGCGCGCTACGGCTTACGCCAAGCTCGGGGAAGAGATGTCCGGTCACCTTCGACCATATATCGAGCCCGCCCAAATCGGCGATTTCGAACGGCCCTTTGAAAGCGTAGCGAAGTCCGAGCGCTTCCTTGACGACCGTATCGATCTGCTCGGCGTCGGCAATTCTATTTTCCAACAAATAAAATGCTTCACGGAGTAGTGCGGCCTGCAGACGATTGGCGATAAAACCGGGAATGTCCCGCTTGAGCACGACAGGCGTCTTGCCGCAGCTTTGCATGAGCTTAACCGTCTCATCGATAATCGCAGAAGGGGTGTCCGGCAATCCGACAATTTCGACCAGCGGAATGAGATGTGCGGGGTTAAAAAAATGCATAATGATCATTCTGTCGCTGAACGGCTGGTTTTCGGCTAAGGTTTCGAGTGCAAAAGTAGAAGTATTGGAAGCTACAATGGCATTATCACGGATATTTTGGGCCAGTTGGCGGTATACCTCGCGCTTGATCTCAAGCTGCTCCGGCACCGCCTCTACGATTAAATCTGCGTTTGCAACCGCTTTCGGTATATCTTCGTAAATACGAACGGAAAAGCGGCTGTCATCTGGACGGCCGGAGTCGTTCATGCGATTATCCTCGAACGAACGCAGCTTCTCCTCAAGGACGGTACGCGCCATATGCGGCTCATACAAGCAAACCTCGTAGCCGTGCTCCGCAAAGAGGCGGACAATTCCAATTCCCATCGTGCCGGCGCCCAGAACGGCAATCTGTTTCATCCTGACACTCCTCCTGAATGCATCGTTGTGCTTCCATTTTACACGCCGTTTTTTTATAGGGGAAATTCATATATACCATAACATTTATTCCAAACCCCTATATATAAGAGGCGGTTCCACCGAAAAAAAAGATGAGGCAGGAAAACTCGCCTCATCTTTTTATTAGCCCCTCACCAGGGCAAGCTGCCCGCATCGTTGAAGAAGCCGCCGGTTGGGCCGTCGGCCGGCAATGTTGCCAGCCGGACAGCTGTCCGCGCCCCTTCCTCCGGCGTTCGCATGCCGGTGAACCCGTTAAGCGCAGTCGCGCAATAGCCGGGGTCGGCCGCATTGACTTTGATCGCGGATTCTCTTAGATCGTTCGCATAAAAAACGGTCAAAGCGTTCACGGCCGCCTTCGACGAGTTATAGCCGATCATCAGGAAGGAAGCAAGCTCAAAGTTGGGGTCGCAGTTCAACGTCAGCGAACCAAGCGAGCTGGACATATTGACGATCCGTCCCTGCTCCGACGCCAGCAGCAGCGGCACCATCGCTTTCGTTGTGCGGAATACACCGAATACGTTGGTCTCGTAGACGGCGACCATGGAACGAATATCGTAGTCGCTCGGAGGCTTCTCATCTACGAGAATGCCCGCGTTGTTTACGAGAATATCCAGCCTGCCGAATTGACCGCGAATAGCGACGGCGGCGTCTTCGACCGATTGCTGATCCGTTACATCCAGATGGACAAACCGGGCGTCCACGCCTTCGCCTGCAAGCCTAAGCTCCGCTTCCATCCCTCGCTTCTCGTCTCTAGCCCCAATCAGCACTGTAATGCCCTGCTTTCCGAGTTGTCGTGCGATCTCGAAGCCGATTCCCTTATTCGCGCCCGTTACGAGCGCAATCAATGAAGATTTGCTCATTCTCCTGGCTCTCCCTTCACTGCTCTAAGGGATGTCCCATAAGTAAACAAAGCTGATCTGAACGATGATCGATGATTCCAATAGACCCGTTACAAGTTCATTTCAGGACCGTATGAGGCAGTCTCCAGAAGATAGATGCCCTTCTTTTTTCATCGATAATCTTGCGCGCCCCTACTAATGGAACAGCCCCTAGCTCTCTAGACGCTCAACACTGCCGCTTATTCGACGTACACTTTCAGCCAACCGTCGCCAATGGCGGATTCGTCGATCCACGAGCCGCCGCTGTATTTCCCGAACTTCAGGGCGCCGCTCACTTCCGAGGTCAGCCATTCGTAACCGGCGAAATCGGACGTTTGCGATTGACCGAGCACGATCGCATACGTTGCGCCGCTGTCCAGCCCGGCGTATGCGAGCGGAATGCTGACGATGCCGTAGTCCTCGCTAACCTCACTTGCTTTAACAGCCACCGTCGCAAGCGCCTCCCCGATCGGCTTGTTGTTCTTGGTCGCGTACAGACTAGCCGTCAAGCTGCTCGGATTGTTGAACTTTCTGACATTGACCTCGATGTGCGTCATCTGTTTGTTCGCATTCGCGGCAAACGTCTGGTATCTGTTCACTTGGTCCCGCGTTTCTCCAAACATAAAGCCGTATGTCCCCTGATGGGAAACATCGATGATTGGCGACGCCTCTTGCGGCGCTTCTTCTCCAGTCACAGCCGATACAGGAGCGCTCCACTCGCCCGCGCCCGCACCGTTAAGTGCCCGGATGCGATAAACGTGAGTCGACCCTGCCGCCAATCCGCCGTGAACGAAAGCCGGCATATTCATCAGTTGGTAGTCGATGGATCCATCCACCTCGATCTCGTAAGCGACCGCATGCTGCACCGCCTCCCAGCTCACATGAATCGTGGAAGCGCCGACGGCCGTTGCCTGAACCCCGACCGGCGCAGCCGGAACTTGATGCTCCTGCGGGTCCGGATCATTCGGTTCGTTCGGCTGAGTCTGGCCGCCTTGCGCAATGGAAAGCTTCAGCCAGCCATAGCCGATATGGGATTCGTCAGCCCATTCGCTGCCGGTATATTTGCCGAAATTGAGATTGCCGTTCACATCAATTTCGGTCAGCCATTCGTAGATGCCGCCTGCGCCGCCAGCCGCTTGGCCCAGCACGATCGCGTATTTCGTATCGTATTTCAATCCGCTATACTTGAGCGGCGCACGGACGATCGTGCCGTCGTCGGATATGGAGTTCGCCGCGATCGTTGCGGAAGCCAGCGGATTGCCCGTCGGCTTATTATCGATTGTCTCGTACAGTTCAACCGTAACATCTCCCGGCAAGCCGCCTCTTCTCAGCTTCACCTCTACGCCCGTCAGCGTCGGGTAAGAGTCCGCTACGAACGTCTGGTACCGCTTCACCTGATCCCAGGTTTGACCAAATGTATAGCCGTCCGTTCCGTTATGCGATAGATCGATCTCGCTCGTCGGCGGAGCCTCCGGCGTCGTTACCGTCGTCAGATCGCTCCATTCGCTGGCTCCTCCGTTGTTGATCGCTCTGACCCGATAGCTGTGCGTGGAAGATGAAGCCAATCCCTTATACAGCACCGACGTTTGATTGCCGACGCTCTTCACCACGCCGTCCGCTTCCACTTCGTAGCTTGTCGCCCCCTCCATCGCATCCCAGCTTAGCAGCGTCGTAAAGCTGCCGGTTGCCGTCGCAAGCACATCGCTTGGCGTCTCCGGTGGCGGAGGCGGCACCTCGGTCGTCGCCGTTGTCGGAGCGCTCCACTCGCTCTCGCCAAGCGTATTTCTCGCTTTGACGCGATACGTATGCGTTGTGCCGTGACCAAGTCCTTCGTGCGTATAAGATAAGCTAGGGCCATTGTCCTGCACGATGCCGTCTATTTCGATGTCGTAAGCGGCAGCGCCTTGCGTCTTATTCCACTTGAACACGATCGACGTCGTGCCGGTCGCGTTCGCGGATTCCCCTACAGGTACGGCAGGCGGCTCCGTCGGCAGCGGAGGCGCGGATACGAACTTCGCCAGCAGCTTCACGTAAGCGGCTTGGTAATAGATGCCGTTCTCGGTAATCTCCCAGGAAGCGTCTACCGTCCGCGGCCAATCCCAGGCAATGCCGTTCCAGTCCTTGTACATCTTCTGTCTCGGCTGTCCCAGCGGCGGCGAAGCCGTGCCGCTGTACTGCATGCTCGGCCCGCCGGGCACGAATCCCGCAGGCGCCAGATCCCACCGCGATCCGTCCGCAAACCAGCTGTGATAAATTTGCGAGATAGAATTTTCCGCGCCGTACTCTTCCATATTGGTCAAGTAGACAAAGCCGAACGGGTTCACGCCGTGGAAGTAATGCAGCGTGTTTTGCGCCCGCTTGTCGAAATTGTCCCGCTTGCTTGGATTGACGTCATATTGAACGAAATCGTAGGCGGTTGCGCCCAATCTCGCCCGAACTTGCAGACTTCCCCAGTGGTACGCCCAGCCCGGTACATACGAGCGGTACAAATCGTCGTTATCATTAAATCTTTCATCGAAATCCTGCACATCGCGTCTTTCCAAAATGTGCGCTTGACAGTCGGATCGGCGTTCGGCAGCGTCGTGTAGAACATGACGGCATCCGCTTGCTCCCCGTAATACATGCCCCAATAGCCGTCGCTCATCGCCCACGTCTGCTTGTAATTATTGACAAAGTACATATTGTACTTTGCATCGCCGGTCAGCGCGAACAAATACGCGGCGGCAACCGTGGCGATCTGTTCCTGGCTTTCGAGCGACATATCCGCATCGCCAGCTTCGATCTCGCCGTTGTCGGCGTTAGCCGTCTTCGGATTCGCGTGATACCAGTCCCAAGCCTGAATCGCCCGCTCCCGCAGATCGTCGGCATAGCTGCGCAGCGTCGGAAATTTCTCGTATACGAGCGCCGCATGGGCAAAATTCAACGAAGTCACGACCGTAGATGCGGAGGCTTTCGGCAAATAGTAGCGATACCGCGTAATCGCACTCGGCGGATTGGCGAACTCGCCGATGCCGCCGCTGCTTGGCACGCCGACCTTCATCAGCACGCCGCCATCGCTTTCCTGCATCTTTTTCAGCCAATCCAGCTCCCACTTCACCTCGTCGAGAATGTCCGGGATGCCGTTGCCGGATTCGGGGATGTTGTAGTCGTCGGAAAATGCGCCCGGCTCCCGCTCGTATGCGGACAGCAGCTCGTTCACCGGCTGGGCCGTAAACGTGACATATTTGTTGTAGTCGCCTGCATCCATCCAGCCTCCGGACAGATCCTTCTCCGTCGCCGGATTGCTGCGATCGAATACGTTTCTCGCCTGCGTATCCTGATGCGGACCTACGAAGGACGGACCGTCCGCAAAGGCGGGGCCTGCGTGCTCGGCCAGATGCGGCGTGCCGATCCGCTGATAGTAGAACGTCTTGATCGCCGCTTTCAGCACGTCTTGATAGACGTCCGCCGCGATTCTGAAATTATGGGACTTGGAATTGCCCTGCACATCGTAGATGTAGTAGTCGCCTTCCTCCGTTACGGACGAGAAGTCGAACCACCAGCCCCGGTCGCCCGAGAACGGCTCGGTTGCGCCCTCGTTCCAGACTGTCGGCGCTCCTGTGAATACGACTGCATCGTCGCTGACGCGTCTTACCTCAAACACGCTGCCGGGCGTATACGAATCCGCGCTGTTAAATCCTTCTTGCGGATCGACGAGCACGGCGACCTTGTCGCCATTGGGCAAATAGCCGAACTGATCGACCATCATATATTTCTGCACGGACACTTGCTCCGCCTGCATACTGCGCATCATGCTTTCCGAAGCTTCGGCGACAGCCAGCCGCTCCGCTGCAACCAGACTCGTTTCTGAGGTTTGCGCCATTAATCCGCCGAGCCCGATGGCGACAGCCAGCATCACTTTTAACGCTTTGCGTCCCCAATCTCTCATCATCGCTTTCCTCTCTCCTTTCCTCGCAGTGTTGCCCGTGTTACCGCACATGCTTAAAGGCATTGATCATGAACAGGATGACGCCTGCGACGACCATCACGCTGCCTACGGACACGATCGGTATCATTGCCTTATCGCCCGTCAACAGCATGGCCGCAAGCCCTGCCATCATAATCGGAATGCCGATCATGTGCAGCCAGAAGTGCCATTTGCCAAGCTTGGACGCCGCTGCATTCGGGAACAGATGATACACAATTCCTCCCAACGCCATAGACACCCAGCCAAGCAAGTTAATATGCGCATGAACCGGACTAAGCGTGTATTCCTCGCTGATCGACATCCCCATCCCCATCAGCGCGCCAAGTACAAAATAGATGGCGGAACCTGCAATCATCTTTCTGGACATGTTCATTCTCCTCTCATCCATGTGAAATTTACTCTATCACCATTGATCGAATCCCGATATTATACGCAAGTATACTTTTGCATCCGATCGGTTCGCCGCAACGCAAAAAAACGCCTTACGGCGTTTTCCGGACAAAGGATATGACGGGACTCCAGCCTGCCTCGAAATCGCGACAGGCTGGAGGAAGACGGGGCGGCCAGAGCCGATCAGGCGCTGCTCGATTTCCCGACAAGCAACTTGATCAATTGGGCTCGGCCTTTGACGGCCAGCTTGTTATAGATGGAACTGACATGCTTCTTAACGGTAATTTCGCTTACATACAGCTCGGCGGCAATCTCCGCGTTCGTCAACCCGTCCAAGACGAGCGAGACCACTTCCCGCTCCCGTTCCGTCAGCCGATCGTCGAACTTGCCGCCGGTTGTTTCGGCTTCGAGCGGAACTCCGCTGCGCCTCAGCAGCAAACCGAGAAATTGCTCGAGCTTCTCTCCGCGCGTATCGAGCACAAAGGTAGGCGTCGGGGTCCGCCCGTCGTAATTGCAGTGCAGCAAACCCGGTACGTCCTGGAACCCCAACTCTCGATGAACGGTATCGAAAAAAGGCACCGGAGGCGGAGACGTCACAAACAGTCCCCCTGCATACATATAAGAAAACATCAGGAACATACCTTCAATAACCAAATCCGGATTGCCCCAATCGACGAAGTCGATCGAGCGAATAAACCATCCCGCCTGATCCGGCGACGCAGTCTTCAGCCTGTCGTATTCGGCGGGCGTCAGCGAGGCCAGGTATGGCCCGGCGAACGGATCGGCGTTTAGAGCGGGCAAGGTTGCCGCATGAATCGGAATAATGACGGCCAGTCCGACCGCTTCCCCGTTCGCGGACCGAAGCAGCATGGCCGAACGGCGATCGAGCGCAAGCCATGCCCGCAAATCCAAATCTTTAACCGCCAGAGCCATATCCTCACGAGCTTCGCTGTTCTCGTAATGTTCATCGGTCTCCGGGTCGACCAGCACCAAATCCAGCGGCGTCGCCGCCTGATTCCTCCTGCTGAGATAGCGTTCGCCCTCGTCGACATTGGCCATGGTCAACGGCCCCCACGCATACCGGCCGCGCGCCTGCGCCTGAATAGAGGTACGCACGAGTCCTCCTCCTACATAGTAGAGCAGTTCCCCGACTTCCCATTCCGTATTGCGGTAGGTCGACGAGTGGCGAATCCGGGCCGCAAAATATTGGGCCGCCCTCCCCCTCAGCCTCTCGCAATAAACCGGCGTGCGTTCCTCAAGCTGCTTGCGCATCGTTCCCCTAACGAGATCGTGGAGCATCCAACCGCGATTCGTGCGTCGGACAAAAGACAGGGCAATCAGCCGTTCGAACGACTCATCGTCGATTTCCTTATCCATAATAAACTGCAATACTTCGCGATTGACATGCAGCAGCACGGCGGCAGACTCGACCAGTTGGCGCAACTGAGCGTCCGGCACCTCGCGCAGCCAGGCTTTCGCCAACTGCTCAAACCATTCCGCCTCGTCCGCCGAGCCGTTCGTCCAGTCCGCCTGAGCGTCAACGAATGCGGCGAGCGACAGCGCAAGCGGGTGCCCGCGCGTCTTGTGCCAAATGCGCGAGATGTGCTCGTCATCCGTCATTCCCAATCGCTGCAAATAAACGCCGCATGCCGTCCTGCTCAGATTGTCGAGGGGCATGTAGCGAATTCGTTCGCGCAGCGCCGGCGTAACGATCCATTGGTCCTTCAGCTTATATCGTCCAGCAATGAGAAATAGAACGCGGGGAGGCAACCGCTTGCAAAATTGCTCGCGCAGCCATCCGTCCAGTTCGCCCATTTCTTCATACGTATCCAGCGCAATAACGACCTTGGCTGCCTCGGAGATGCGGCGCAATTCTTGCAAGCATGTATCGAGCGCATCCCCCTGCCTATCCGGCCCTCTCTCCGCCTCTGCTTGACCCCCCTTCATCTGGCGCAGCAGTCGCTGGCAGAATTGCTCGGCCGTATGGTTGAAGTCGCGGCTGTCGAGCAACAGCATCCGCGCCCCCGACCGCTCCGCCAACCGTCGGTACGCATCGAGCAAAAAGCTTTTGCCTGTTCCGGCTGTGCCGTAGATGCTCCAGATTTGTTTGTCGTCGCTTGGCTCCTCAGACAAAAAGAGGTGAAACAGCGCCAACTGATCGTCCCGTTCCGCAATAAATTCGTCGTCCCGTTCGTCGTAAATCCCTATCGTATGCATGAGCAGGCTCACACCTTTTTCAATAAAATCCCCACTCTATACAGATTAAACCATACACCCGACAAAAAGTAGCCTGAAATAGAAAAAGGGAACGGTTTTGTCGACTCTCCCAAGCCGCAAAGCCATCCCTATCCAATGCAAATGCCCTGTCCCTTCACTTAACCTATACCATCCTGAGCAAAAGTGACCCGGTTCCTTCCATCCGTCTTCGACCGATAGAGCGCCTGATCCGCTCTGGCGATGAGCGTTGGCGCCGTATCTCCCCAGCCGGCCGTCGCCGCTCCGACGCTGATCGTGATGCGGAGATCGCTCATGTCCGTTCGTTCAGCCGCCAGACGATAGCGCTCGGCCGCCTGAACGGCGGCATCCCGGTCCGCGTTCGCCAGAATGACGGCGAACTCCTCGCCGCCGTACCGCGCCACGATATCATTGTCGCGCGATTGCTCCCGCAGCAGCTTGGCGAGCCGTCTGAGCACCTCGTCTCCAATCGGATGACCGTACGTGTCGTTCACCTTTTTGAAGAAGTCGATATCGAGCAGCAGCAGCGAAAACGGAACGCCGGCGCGCTCGTACGTAGCGAAGCTCGCGGCCAGGCTCGTCTCGAAATGCCTGCGGTTCCACACTCCGGTTAACCCGTCCGTATAAGCCTGCGCCTCCAGCGCCTGATTGACGGCCACCAGCTTCTCCTGCTTCTCCTCCAGCTCCGCATGAAGCCGAACGAGCGCCTCGTGCGCCTCGTCCTTCGCGCGGTTAAGCTCCTCCAGCTTTTTGGCCGCGACCAGCATATCCCGCTCGTGATCGATCCGCTGCTTCATCGGCAGCAGAAACCCGTCGATGACCGTCTCCCCTTCCCGCTCTGAGCGAGCCGCGCTCATCAGTACCGGCGTCTCCTGACCTTCCTTCGTTTTCAGGCCGAGATAGATTTCGTTCACCTGTCCGTTGAGCTGAAGCATCGGATAAAAATAAGAATGATAGAAGATGCGGTTGGCTGCCGTCAATATCGTTTCGATATGCCGACCGATCAGCTCCTCCCGCTCAAAACCCAATGCGCGCAGCAGCGTCCGGTTCATCTCCCGAATCTCGCTCACTCCGTTCAGACAGAGATAACCGCACGGCGCCCCGTTTAATAGCTCGTCCATGTGTTCGCACCCTTCCGTATTCTCGCGATGTTAAGAGGCCAAGTACGCTCGGATCAGCCTCGTTGTCTCCTCCGGGTGGCTTAAGTGAGGATAATGCCCTTTTGCCTGCATCGGGCTTAACGTGCTGTTGTTCAGATGGGCATGAAGATAGTCTCCGACTTCCTTCGGCGCAATGCTGTCTTCCGCACACTGGAGAATAAGCGAAGGCACCGTCACCCGTCTCAATTGCTCGCGGAAATCCAAGAAGAACGTTGCTTCCGCGAACTGTCGGGCAATCTTCGGCTCGCTGAAGCTGAAGCTGTGCTCCAATTCACGCGACAAATCTCCGCGATTCGGATTGTTCAACACTATCGGAGCGAGATAGTTGGCCCAGCCCATAAAATTCATCTCCATCATCCCCAGCAGGCCGCGAATGTCGCTCTCGTCGAACCCGCCGTAATAATCCGGTAAATCGTTCAAATAACGCGGAGACGATCCGATCATAATCAGGCGGCTGAAGAGCTCCGGCCTTTCGATCGATGCGAACGCGCCAATCATTCCGCTGACCGAATGGCCGACGAATATCGCATCCCGCAGCTTCAAAGCCTCTGCGATCTCCAGCACATCCTGCGCATAGCCGCTCAAGCTGCCGTATCTGTCCTCGCGATAAGCGCTATGGTCGGAACGGCCGGAGCCGACGTAATCGAACATAACGACCCGGTAGTCCCGCTCGAATTGCGGGGCGACATAGCGCCACATCGTCTGATCGCAGCCGAACCCGTGCGCGAACACAATCGTCCGTTCCCCTTCGCCCGTAATTTTCAGGTTGTTGCGGTCTCGTATGCCTGTCGTCATCTTCCGTCTCTCCTTTGCAATATACGCCCATCCGTTTATGTCCGGGCAAGAAGAAAGCCGGGAGGTCCGCCGCTTGCTCCGGACTTCTCGGCTTGCCGATCAACTTTTCTCCAGATGCTTCTTGAGCAGGTCTCGTCCTCGCTTCAAGCGGGACTTGACCGTATTCATTTTCACCTGGTTCATCTCCACGATTTCCTCCATCGACATATCCAGCACGTACCGCTGATACACCATCAGCCGATAAGCCTTCGGCAGCTTATCGATCGCCGCGAGCAGATGCTCGGAGGTTTCCTTCAGGATCAGCGCGTCCTCCGGACGGCTCGCTTCGGCAATCTGATTCTCCCAGCCTTCGTGGTACATCATCGGATGGTTAAGCGTCAGCTTCGTCTTTCGCTTGCGCAGCATGTCGATGCAGATGTTCTTAGTCGTCGTGAAAATGAGAGAGGAGATTGAACCTGCAGGATCAAGGCGTTCATAGTTCACGTAGAGCTTCAGGAACGTCTCCTGCACAGCCTCCTCCGTATCTGTCGTGCTGCGCAGGATTTTCCATGCGAAGCTGAATATTTTATCTTTGTAATGCTCGAATAATTGCTCGTAAGAAACGACCGGTAAACCTCTACCGACTGCGGGCTGCATATCCATAGGCTTTGCACCTCTTCTCCGTAAATCTCAGCATTCTCCATTATACCATCATAGAGGCTTCCTGTTCGATATTCACAGAAAATTCGCAAAACCTTTTTTTTAATCCGCAAAGGAGGGCTTTGCCGACATTTCTTCGACGTATTTTGTGTACAACTTATCTGCTCGGAATAAACTTTCTAATCCAGCTGCCGAAGCCCGAAGGGTTGCGGGTCTGAATGAGCACGACCCCTTCGCCGCGGAATCTGCATACGAGGCCTTCGCCGCTTGTGATGCTGGAGAACCAGCCTTTGGAAGCTTTCTCGATCGAATAGTGCATGTAATCCGGCCAAGCGACGAGATGACCGTTGTCGATGATCCGCTCTTCCCCGGGCTCGATATTTACCGCATGAATCGATCCGTACGAAGATAGAAACACGGTTCCCTTTCCGCTGATCTCGATAATGAAGAAGCCTTCTCCGGACAACAGGCCGCGGCTCAGATTTTGCATTTTCGTATTAACCTGAATGCCGCTCGTTCCCGCAAGGAATCCGTCCTTCTGTACCATCAGCCGGTAAGACCCGTCCAATTCGACGGCTTGAATGTCCCCGATGGACGATGGGGCGAGCAGCACCTCTCCGCCTCCGCGGTTCGCCGACAGCTCCTGGAAGAAAAACTTCTCGCCGCTGAGCATCCGGCCGAGTCCCGCCATCACGCCCCCGTCGGCCGTACCTGTAACGTCGATATTGGGAGACATCGAGACCATCGCTCCCGATTCAGCCTTAACACTTTCTCCGGCCTGCAGTTCAACCTTCAACATAGCAAAAGCGCCCTGATACAACAGATCGTATTTCACGAAAATCCTCCTATGCGTTACAATCAGCTATTCGCTAAAATCGACGTCCGCGCGAGAAATCGTTGTCGAAGCCGTCGTTGTCGAAGCCGTCGCCGCCTTTCTTATTCGTTAATCCGTTTAGTCTGCCGATCGCTTCTTTATAGATTCGCGTAATCTCCTGAACTTTGTCGAACTCTTCGTCGCCGGGGCCTAAATTCTGATAGAACATTTTTTGCAGCAGCGTCTGATAGAGTTGCTGACGATCCTCAAGCCGCAGTCGCTCCTGCTCGATAATTTCCGTGAGCGTATGCTGCTGCACCCAACGATCAATATCGTCCTCGGAGCCATGCTCCGTTCCACGTTCCCGCTCTGAGCGCTCCGACGGAATCCGCTCGAAGCTTTCTTCCGAGATGTCGACGGAGGTGCGCAGCTGCGAAAGCAAAATGCGCTGCTTGGCCAGCATCACTTGAAAAAATTTGTTGGCGAGCAGATCTACGACAACCAGGCGGCACATCTGCGGATTGCCGAGCAGCGTCGCATCGTAAGGATGCAAAATCCACTGCTCCTCCCGGTAAAACAAGTTAAATTCGAACCAAGCTCCTCCGTAATTAAACCGTACATTAATCGTGGAGGAATCCAAAATTTCAAAGGTAAAATCCAAGAGCCGCGACTCCTCCCTCTCTTGTAAATCCTCTCTCAATTAATAATAAACGGAATAGTCAGGCAATACCAGCCCTTAATGCAGGCTCGGCTGCCCTAGGAAGGGGATCTGCGGCCAAACCGACTTTTCTCGTCCCCTCACCTAACAAAACCCAAATAAGCCTGCAGACTCGGTTGTTCCGTGTCTGCCAGGCTTATTGGGTTACTCATAGAGCTGCAAGACGACCCTATCGTGCTAGAGCAGAACCGCGCCCACCTCACCTACACTCTGCCAACCGCCTTCCGCTTCAGGATGCGGGAGCCGTTCATCGGAAGCGCAAGCCGTCCAGTAACACGCGCGCCCGTCTCCGCGTCCTCGTACTCCAACCGATCCAGACCGACCGTCGCCTCACCGCCCGAGAAGTTCAGCAGGAAGACATAGTCGATAACGCCGTCGCTGCGCAACTGGGCAGTTACGCCGGGCGGCAGATGAGTAGCTACATCCGGCGACAGTTGCCCGTTTCCTCCAGACGACTGCGCGTCTCCAAAAACGCTTCGAACGCCGGCTTCGCGCACAAGCTTGCCGTAGAACGCCTGGTAGAAGACGTCGTCCATGACCCGCGCCGCCAAGTAGTAGGCTTCGCCGTCGCCGAGACGGTTGACCGTCAATGCCGGACGACCCGCGTAGAAGTCGCCGCCGTATACGGCGAGCACTTCGGCCGTCTCGGCGTGGATGAGCTCGCACAGCTCGCGCACCTCGAACGAGCCTTCGAGGCCGAGCACATTGCCGCTTTTCATCACGACCGAATTGCGGTCGTGGTCGTGCAGCCCTTCTATCTCCTCGGCCCAGATGCCGACGGTCCGCCGCAGCGGGCCCGGAAATCCGCCGAGATAGCACAGATCGTTCTCGTTCACGACGCCGCTCCAGTAGGTAACGGCTGCAACGCCGCCTTCCCGAACGAAGCTCTCAATCTTGCGCCCGGTTTCCTCTCGCAGCAGATAGGCCATCGGGACAAGCAGCAGCCTGTACCCGTTCAAGTCGTCGCCTGAGCCGACGATATCGGTCGGCACGCCCAGCTCCCAGAGCGCCCGGTAATGCTGCATAACCGTCTTCTCGTAATGGATTCCGCCATTGCGCGGACCCTGTGCATCGTTGACCGCCCAACGGTTGTCCCAATCGAACAGAATCGCCGCTTCGGCCGGCGTCGTCATGCCGACAAGCTCGGTTAAACCCGCCAGCGTGCCGCCCAGCTCGGCGACATCCCGGAATACGCGAGTATGCTCGTGTCCGGCATGATCGACGACGGCGCCGTGAAACTTCTCGCTGGAGCCGCGGCTCTTGCGCCACTGGAAGTACTGCACCGTATCCGCGCCATGCGCCACCGCCTGCAGCGAAGACAAGCGATGCATACCGGGGCGCTTCAGCTTGCTCGCCGGCTGCCAGTTCGTCAAGCTCGGCGTGCTCTCCATCAGCATAAACGGCTGCTTCTTCAGCGAGCGGAACAAATCGTGATTAAAGGAAAACCATGCGCCGACGTCCGCGTCCGATTCTGCCTCATGCCAAGTCGGATAGGCGTCCCAGGAGATGACGTCCAGTTCGTCCGCAAACGCGCGATAATCGAGATCGTAAAATAAGTCCATCATATTTGTCGTGCAAGGCAGCTCCGGGTTAACCGCCTTCAGCGGCTGAATCTCATGCTTATAAAAATCAAGCGTCCGGTCGGTCACAAAACGCCGCCAATCCAAGTTTTGTCCGTGCACCATCGTCTCCCCATGCGGAGCCGGCGATTCCACCTGCGACCAATCCGTATACGTATGGCTCCAGAAAGCGGTCCACCAGGCCAGATTGAGCGCCTCGAGCGTGCCGTATTTCGCCTGAAGCCTGTCGCGGAACGCTTCCTGACAGTAGTCGCAATGACATTCGCCGCCGAACTCGTTCGAGATATGCCAGCCCACAACAGCCGGATGAAAAGCATACCGCTCGGCCAGCTTCGCATTCATCAGCGCCGTCTTCTCCCGGTAGACAGGAGAAGAGTAGCAATGATTGTGCCTCATGCCGTGCAGATTGCGAACGCGGTTGGCGCCGACTCGCAACACCTCCGGATATTTCTGCGACATCCATGTCGGCCTTGCGCCGCTCGGCGTCGCCAGCCAGGCGTAAATGCCGTTCGCGGCAAACGTGTCCAGCACATGGTCGAGCCAGCCGAATTCGAAGCGCCCCTCCTCCGGCTCCAGCGTCGACCATGCGAAAATGCCGACCGACATCACATTGCAATTGGCCAGCTTCATCAGCCGGATGTCTTCCTCGAACACCTGCGGATCGTGAAGCCATTGATCCGGGTTATAATCCGCGCCGTGCATCAGCTTCGGCAGCTTGGCGCTGATCGGGGGCAGCTTTCTTGAGCCGCTATTGCCGCTATCGTAACCGTTACCTGTCGCCATCTCTATTCATTCCCTTCCATCTGCTAAAAAAGCGTCAATCTGAGCCTGAAGCTCCCGCTCGATCTTATCGATGCCCGCTGTCTTAAGCTGACTGTTCAGTTCCGCCTGACCCCGATCCAAATCCTGAATCAGCCCGTATTCGAGCGGAACGGCGTAACGGAGCATCACATTGCCGACATTCGCTACCTCGGTTTTGACGGCGGCATCGTTAAACACGAACGTCTCCAGCGGAAAATGGTACATCTCAGACATCCACCTGTCGTGAAGCTCCGCCGCTTCTTCCGGGTATGCGGCATCCGTCCGGTTCAGCGGCGAATTCCAGCCCCAGTTGGAAAATCCCGTATAATTGTCAACAGCCGGCCCGCTTCGCAGCTTGTCCTCGCCCACCGGCTCGTAATGCTTGCCGGCGACGCCATACATCGCCAAATCGTGGATCTGCTTGTCGTTCTGCAGCAAATCGATCAGCATCAGGGAACGCTCGACGTGCTTCGAAGCGGCGTGAATCGCCATTCCGTTCTGCGTGGAGATCGCCCCGAGCTTCTTCTTCCCCCGTGTCAGATCGACGATAGTAACGGCGAATTCCGGCTTCACGCGGCGCATCTCGGCAAGATTGATCGCCACCGTTCCCAGATTGTGCGCGTACGAGCCGGTTTTGCCGGCAAGCATGTCCTGCCAGACGTCGGTTTTGTTCGTAATGATATTTTTCGACCAGCCGTTGTGGTCCGCCAGATCCTTGTAATACGCGAGCAGCTCGCGAAACTCCGGCGTCTCGTACACATTGAACACTCGCCCCTGCGGATCGTCCAGCCGGTAAGCGAACGGAATGCTGTAGTCGATCAGATTCCACTCGTTTTGCTGCTCCAGCAAAATTTGATCCAGCTCGTGCCATCTCCAACCGTCCGCCGGCTTGGCGCCGAAGGCGTCCACTCCCGGCTCCCCGGCTCCGACCGTCTTCAAGTAAGCGGCGAACGTCTGCGGATCGCTCACCGGCTCAAGCTTGTATTTCTTGCGCAGATCGTCGCGAATAATGATCGCTTTATCGATAATTTCCTGATTGTTGTTCGGAACCATGTACTGCTTGCCGTCCACCTTCGCTTGCTCCCAGCTCACCTCAGGCATCGCTTCCCACGTCTTCGGCACATACTTGGCCAGCAAGTCGTCGGTCAGCTCCAGAAAACCGCCCTTGATCGCCTGATCGTAATAGAACGCCCAGTTCGCCGTATACGCGATGTCGAAGTTTTCCTTCGCCGCGAACTTCAGCGGGTACTTCTGCGCCCAGTCGGACCAGTCGAGAAATTCGACTTCGACTGTGGCGTTGATCTTGTCCTTGAGCAGCGTATTGAGCTGCCCGAATACTTCTTCGTAATCTACCGGTTTGCCGCCGATGAGCAGCATTTTCAACCGCACTTCCTCGGCGAGCTCCGGGTTGCGATTCTCCTGCTCCGTTCCAGGCGATCCCGCGCTCTCCAGACCCGGCGTCGGCATTGCGCTTTCCTTACCTGAACTCGCCGCGCTCCCCCGGTCGCCCGCTCCGCTTCCGCCGCCGCAGGCGCTCAGCAGCAGCGCCGAAGCGAGAATACCGGCCAGCTTAAGCCCTCGAAATGTGCTTCCCATATTCTCTCTCCTCAAGCGCGGGCGCTAGATTTTGTGCTTCTTCCTGTATTCGCCCGGCGTCATGCCCGTTGCCTGCTTAAACTGCCGGTTGAAATACAGGATGTTTTTGTAGCCGGAGCGGTCGGCGATTTCGTAGATTTTAAGCGTGGGGTCGGCGAGCAGCTCGCACACCCGGCGCATCTTCCGTTCGCTCAAATATTGGCTGAAGTGAATGCCCGCCTCTTCAAGGAACAGATGACCGAGATAGTTGGGCGTAAAATCAAAATGAGCGGCCGTCTCCTTTAACGTCACCTTCTGGTCCAACCGTTCCTCGACATAGCGCATAATCTCCTCGATCAGCTTGCGCTTCTGCTTCTGTTTCTTGGAATAGAGCAGCTCGGACAATTCGAATAAGCGCCGGCGAAGCCAGGAGAGAATGTCGTGGATCGTCTCGAATTGGAACAATCGAATCGGTTGGTGCGACTCCCATTTCAGCAGCTCGTACAAATCCTCATTCATCGCGGCCAGTCCGGCGTGAAGCCGGGAAGTGATCCGCACAATCAAATCGTACGCCTCGCTCTTCCCGGTCGGGGCCGAATCCTCGAACAGCTCAAGCAGGCCGTCGTCGATGGCGACAAGATCGTACTGCATAATCGCTTCAAGCAGCCGATCCACCGTATCGCTGAAGCTTACCTCCAACCTCCCGCGCGCCGACGTCTCCGATACGCCGCGGATGAGGCGGTTTTTGCCGAGCAGCCACTTGGCGCTGAGCGCCGCCTTCGCTTGCCGATACGATTCGAGCAGCGCTTCCTCGGTTTGCGCGAACGCGCCTGCGCCGACCGTCACCGTGAACGGAGGCAGCTTCTCCCGCACGTCTCGAACAAGCTCCTCCAGCAGACTTTCCCTGCGTTCCTCGGGAGCAGCCGTCAGCAGCACAAACCGGCCGTGATGATCCGTCAGCAGCATGCCGGCCTGACGATCGGAGACGAAGCGCCGGAGATGCTCGGCCGCCCGCTGCAGGCGTTCCCGCTTCTCCGCCTCCGCTTCCTCGCCGAGAATCAGCTCAAGATCGTCGATCTCGACCATCGCGACGGATACGCCCGCGTCGCAGAGCGGCGCGATCAGGCTCTGCACCAGCGGGCCGCCTTCGGCGCCATTCATCCAGCGCAGCAGCAGCTCCTCGTTGACCAGCGACAGCGCTTGCAGCATGGAGCGGCTCTGCTCGCGGTCTCGTTCGATAGCGCCGCATAACGAGCCAAGCAGCTTGTAGAGCTCCTGATCTTCAACCGGCTTCAGCAGGTAACCCGAAGCGGCGATCTCGATCGCCTCCTTGGCATAGCCGAAATCCTCGTGTCCGCTTACGAACACGATTTTCACATTCGGCTGCAGTTGCTTCGCTCTGCGGGCGAAATCGGTGCCCGACATGATCGGCATCCGGATATCCGACAGAATGATGTCCGCCTGCTCCTGCTCCAGCACCTTCAGCGCCATAAATCCGGTGTTCACCGCGCCTACGATCTGCAGATCAAACGGGCTGGCCGCGACTCTGCGCCGCATCCACTCCAAATCAACCGCCTCGTCGTCCACCAGCAAAATTCGAATGCTCATGCTCCGTCAGCCCCCAAGAAGGTGTAGCCCCTCCAATTTAGCATACCCGACCCAACAGTCGCGCGAACATGTCGCAAAACAATGATCCCTCATACTTTTGCAACTATTCCGCATCTTCGACCGGCTCTCCGGATGCGGGAAGCGCGATCAGCACCGTCGTCCCCCCGCCGCGCACGGAGCCGATCCGCACCCCGTATTCCTTCCCGTATCTCAGCTTGATTCGCTCGTCCACGTTGCGCACGCCGTATCCCCCCTCCTGGCCGGACCCCTGCATAATGGTCTTCACCTGCTCCGGCGACATGCCGACGCCATCGTCGATGATCTTCAGCTCAATCCGGTCGCCGACGCGATGTCCGGCAATCCGTATCGTAATGGCTTCTCCGAACCACGCGTGCTTAAAAATATTTTCGACAAACGGTTGAAAAATAAGCTTGATCACCTGTATGTCCATCATGTCCGGGTCCACGTCGACATGTACGGTGAACGCGTCCGCATATTTGACCCGCTGGATGTTCAAGTAGGTGCTTACCTGCTCCAGCTCTTTCTCAAGCGCGATGAATACCTGGCCTTTGTTAAGCGTCAATCGGTAGAAACGTGATAAGCGTTGAATCATCTCGGTCGCCTTCTGCGTCTCGCCGAGGTTCGCCAGGCTGCTGATCGTCGACAGCGTATTAAATAGAAAATGAGGATTGATCTGCGCCTGCAGCGCCTCCAGCTCCGCCTGTTTCTTCTGCATTCCTTCCACATATACGCTGTTGATCAGCTCTTGAATGTTGCCGGCCATCGCGTTAAAGGAATCGGCGATGCGCACGAATTCGTCGTTGCCGGAGAAGCGGATTCGCTTCTGAAAGTTGCCCTCTTCGAAGGAGCGGACCATCGCGACGATTTTCTTCATTTTGCGGCCGGACAGCCTTGCGACGACGAAACCGATGCCGGCCATGACGACAAAGCTCAGCAGGCAGACGGCGACGATCGCCTTACGCAGACGGCTGGCGTCCTTCGTCAAATAAGAGGAAGGGACTAACGCCTCAATCACAAGAGACGACTCCGGGATCTCTTCGCGCAAGCTCAAATAGCCCGCACCGCTTCGGTCCGCCGTTCCGCGCTCGAACAGCACCGCATTCGCCGTCAGATCGCGCAGACGGAGCGTAATTCCCTCATCTACCGGAAACGCGTCGAAGCTTCCGAGCAGGTCGGGCAGCTTCGCGGTAATGCGCACGTACCCTATGCTGGTCGAATAATCGCTGTAGGATACAAGCTTGCGAATATGAGAAATGTTTTCCAGCAGTACGTCCGTGTCGATCTGCAGCCAGTTGTTATCCCTGCCCGACTCGCGGTACGACTTGAACCATTCGCTGCTCGCGATATCCGCAAACGGCAAAATGTAGTAATCGTCGCCGCTGATCGGCTTGGACAGATCGTCCCCCAGCACGTAATTCAGTTCCTCGTTCGTTACGTACAAAATCAGGCGAATGTCGTTGCCGTACAATTGAAGCGGAGACTGAATCTGCGGCACAATTTCGTCCAGCATCGTCAAATAAATGTTCAGCGGGTCTCCACGCGTCTGCAGCGCGCGCTGAAACGGCAGGCTACCGAACAACGTGTCGGACATCCGCTGGATTTCGTCCATCTGGTATTCCATATTTTCGCGCGCCTGCTCCATCGCTGTGCGCAAATTCGTCTCGGCCATCTCGGTTCGCGAATTAATCAGCATCGTATACGAAATCGAGCCGATGACGATATCCGTCAGCAGGACGAGAATCAAGTACGGGATCATCGTTTTGTAGGTAAAGGGGATGTAGCTTTTGATGCGCCCTTCCGATCTCGCCGCCTTCGTCATAGTTCCCGCCCTTTCCTTGTCCTCATGTCCTTATTGTAAGTCAAACGGTTTGCTCCTGTGAATCTGCGAGAAGAAAAAGAGGGGAACGCCCGACGGGTTGCAAAGCTCCGCGACCATTCGCGGCAAGCCAAGCAACCGCAGGCATCCCCGCAGATAGCCTTCCTTCTGCTTGCCTATTTGTGAATGAGCAGGCTGATCACCAGGGCCGCTTCCGCACGAGTCAGCTGCCCGTTCGGCACAAATCGGTCGGGCGTCCTACCTTGTACGAAGCCGAGCTGATAAGCGGAGCGAACGAATGGCGCCGCCCATAACGCCGTCTCGGAAAAATCGCGGAAAGGCTCCTTTGTTTCCAATGCCGCGCTTACAGCCTCAGCTTCGGCAGAAGCTCCTTTTTTCCAAGCGTACGCCTTCATCAGCATCGCTACCATCTCCTGCCGCGTAATAGGCGAGTTCGGACGGAACGATCCGGCCCCGTTGCCGCTGACGACGCCCGCCTCGAACGCTGCGGCGATATCGCCGGCATACCACGCTCTTGCGGACACATCGCTAAAGCTAGCATCCGACCCGCTCCCTGCTCCGAGGCGCAAGCCGCGAACGAGGAGAGCGGTGAATTCCGCGCGCGTGACCGACTGCGACGGGCTGAACAAGCCTGCGCCCGTCCCGTAGGCGATCTGCTTGGCGGCAAGCTCGGCTATCGCTTCGTAACCCCAGTGAGCCGTAAGGACATCGTCGAACGTCGTCGTTACCTCAAGCACGGCATAAACGCCGGGACGATCGATTGCCGCCGACAGCTCGTCGCCGTCCCATTCTCCGCCTACATATTCCAAGCGCCCGTCTTCGGCGATAGAATAGATGCCCGTTAACCGCTTGTTCGCACCGGGATTCGCCGGCATACGCAGCTTGATCGGCTCGCCTAATGCAGCTATGAATCTAACCCGACCGTCCGCACCGACCGAGCCCATCTGGAAATTGTACGCCTGGCCGACAAACTTGACCGCAGAGCGAACCCGATTTTCCTCGCGCCCGGCTATCGTCGCTTCCGCCTTGTCGGCTTCGATCGGCGTCCACTGCAGAATAACCGAATCCGATGTAATCTGAAGCTTTTTCAATAGAGCCGCAACTAGCGACAGAGACAGCTTTCCATTCGTTATTTCCAAGTATTCGCCGTCCAATCCGGCCAACGCCGCCGGAGGTATACGGATTTCCGTCGCCTCGGCCGAAAGCTGGACGAAGGCTCGACCGTCCTCTCGATAACGGATATCGGCTGCGCTCATCGTCGCGCCAACGGCGGCAGACGTGTCGGAACCGCCGATATTCGTCCCGCCGGATGAACCCGAAGATGAGGTCTCGGACGCGCTGATCTCGATTGTCGCCGCGGCATTCGCAGCATCGGGGACAAGCTTGCGGCTGCCCAGCTCGTTGTTCACCATAACGACGAAGGTCGTGTTGATCGCCGCCGAGCCGGAGGAGAGCGCCTTAAAGGTGATCTTCATGAGGTCGGCGTCGCCGCTTGTCCCCGCCGTGTCGCCTATTTTCGTGAAGGAGAAAACCAGCTTTCCAGCGGTCGGGACGACCGGAACGGCATATCCCTGTCCGTCCGCCGCCAGCATCGGCTGTACGTTAACATATTCCAATAGCCGAGTATCGTACTGCAGTTGAACCTCATAAGCATACAGGTCTTGAAGTCCGCTTCCCTTGACGACGACCGTCGCCTGCTGTCCCGGCGCTACCCGGCCTTGCGCTTCCAGACGAAAGGACGGAACCGGTGCGCCCTCTTCCGCGTAACCGACAGCAGGGAGAAGCCCTGAGGCGAGCAGCAGCACACAGCCAAGGCCGATCAAAGCTTGTTTCAGAAATTTCCGCAACACGGCTGCGCCTCCTAAAATTTGCTCGGTATTTTCTTCGCGGCAGCCGCCAAATCCACGATGTCGATCCTGCCGTCCGCATTGGCGTCGAGCGGCTTATACAAATACCAATTCGCATCTGCGGTCGTTTTGCCGTAACCCTTAGCTACAATTGCCAAATCTTGAATCGAGACGGGCCCCGGCATCGTAGCGAGGGTATGAGCCGAATCCAAGTACGCTTGCACCGCCTCTTCCAGATCCGCGACTTGCCCGTTCACCTGCGATTGATTGGCGGACGGATTCGCTGCCACCGTCTTGGCGTTCGCGATCGCAGCTTGCAGCGCGTTGCGGCTCGCTGCCGGATAACCGCCGAGAAACGTTCCGGCTTTCGTGGCATTCAGCTTCGCTTCCGCCAACCCGATAGCCGCCGTCAAAGCGCTCTTGTCCGCCTGTACATGAATCTGGACGGACGCAGTCGTTCCGGCCACCGCAACGGTCTTAACCCCATCGGATACTGAAGCGTTGGCAACCGTTACCGCAGTCTCCGTAAGCTGCGCAAGATTCTTTGCTCTGAACTGAAAACCGAGAAGCGCCTGCGCATTCGAGATCGGTACGCCCGTCGCAGACAGTACGAGATAGACCGCGCTCTTCTCCTCGTTCTCCGTTTGCGTAACAATGTGCACGCCGTCAACCAGCGATTGCGCATTCACAAGCTCCAGATGCGCCGGATCGTACCGAACGGTCAGCTCCTGCGTCAGAAAGGCGTCAGCAAGATTGCCGATGCCGTACTCTAGTGTGAATGTCTCGTTTGGCCCCACCTCGGAAGGCCCGATCAGTCGAGATACCGGCTCCTCGACCTTGATCAGCTCGACCTGGTCGAAAAATCCCCACACCTCGCCGGGAGCCTCCACATCGAAGCCGATTGTGATTTGCCCGTTTGTGACGCGGATATTTTCCACCGTATAGGGCTTCCACACGTTGTATCCGGTATTGGCGATATTCGTGCCTAAGGCATCTCCGCCGTAGTTCTCGGCGATCAGCTTCAGCTTCGTTTCGCCTCCGCCGCCCGACGCCCATGCCTTGAGCGTATAGATGCCGTCCCTGACGCCGGTAATCGTCTGGGTCAGCTTAAAGGTGTAAGGAGATCCGTACCAGTAATTAAAAGCATAGCTGCCTTCGTATACGTCGCTGATCTTGCTCTCGATCTTGCCCGCGGCTGTCGTACCAGATAGGGTCCAGTGCGATAGATCGCCTTGCTCGAAGTCGCCGTTCCGGACGGTTTTATCCTCCGACTCCAGCACCAGCTCGAAATCGTCGAAGTAACCCCACACCTCGCCCGGCGCCTCAACATCGAAGCCGACCGTCAATTGCCCGCTTGTCACGTGGATGTTCTCGACGGTGTAGGAATGCCAGTCGTTATATCCGGTATTAACGGTGTCCGTCCCCAGCTCGGTTCCGCCGTAATTCTCAGCGACTAGTCTCAGCTTCGACTCGCCTCCACCGCCCGACGACCAGGCTTTAAGCGTATAGATGCCGTCCTTCAATCCGGTAACGGTCTGCGACACCTTAAACGAATACGGGGAGCCCTGCCAATAATTTAGCGCCTGTGCTCCGGAATGGGCGTTGCCGGCGTTCTTCTCGATCTTGGCCGCCCCGGACGCACCCGCGATCGTCCAGCCGGTCAGCCCGTCCTCGAAGCCCGGATTTTGCAGCAGGTTCGGCTTATCCGTTACGTTAATCTCGACCGTGGCCTGCCTGCTTACTCCGGACACCGTTCCGTTTACCGTAAATTTACCTGCCGCGTTCCACAGTGCAGGATCTACGGCATCCCATGTCGCGTCCGTCGCTTGAATTGAACCGTCGTTGTACAACACATCGACCTTCGCGGGCAGAACCGGCTCCGTGCCCTTCGGCGTCGTGACGGCTTGCGCGGGATAGATCATGATCGGCTTGGAGGCCCCCAAGCTGCCGGGCGTGTACAGGAAAGCGTCAAGGGATTCCAGCGCGTTGCCGTCAAAATCGAACATCGCTTGATTGTCCCACCCGTTGCCTTCTCCGGCTTTCCAGCCGACGCCCGGAAGCCAGGCCGGTTCCCAGTAGAAGGCGCCGAGGCCAAGCCCCCCATCGACATGGGCTGCCGTGTTCAAAACCGTCTCCATCACCAGCTTCTGATTTTCCACCGATGCCGGGAAGCCGGCGATGGTCGTTTCGCTTAACCCGGCGATATTGTCCAAGTCATCCCCGTTCTCCAGCGTATACGGAAAGGCCGTTTCGGCAACGACGATCTGCTTGCCATACCTAGCCGCCATATCGTTCATATTCGACTTCAGCTGTTGGAACGTGCCGTGCCAGTACGGGTAATACGACATCCCGATAATGTCGTAATCGATCGCATTCGCCGCGACTTGATCGAAGAAGCTGCGGAATTTGGCGTTGTCGCCACCCTCGGCCAAATGAAGCATAATCTTGACGTCATGACCTTGCGGCGTCGTATCGCGAACGGCCTGGACGCCTTGCTTGATCAGCGCCGCCAGGTTGGCGAACTTGCTTAGCGCGCCGTCGGGGTGAATCATGCCGTTGTTGATCTCATTGCCGATCTGCACCATATCGGGATATACCCCTACCGCTTCAAGGTCGGTCAGCACCTCCGCCGTGTAGTCGTACACCGCCTGCTTTAACCCGGCAAAATCGAGCGACGCCCAGGCCGCCGGCTTCACTTGTTTGCCGGGATCGGCCCAAAAGTCCGAATAATGGAAGTCGACCAACAGCTTCATGCCGGCCTCCTTGACGCGCGGAGCAAGCTCGATAAGCTTCTCCTTGTCGTTATAGCCGTTCGCTTCGACCGGATCGTTCCATACGCGAAGGCGTACGTAATTAACGCCGCGGTCCTTCAGGATGGCCAATAGATCCTTGTCCACTCCGCTGTCGTAATACTTGACTCCCGCATCCTCCAACGCCTGCAGCGTCGATATATCGACTCCCTTAATAAAGCTGTTCGCGTCGGACAAGTCCGCTGCCGATGCGGTTCGAGACAACATGATGTCCATCAAGCCTGTAAGCGCTACCAGTAAAGATAAAATAAATATTGCCCATTTTCGAGCCGTTCTCCTCATTTTCCATACCTCCCTTTATTTTTCATCATCCCTCATTGTAGTTCCGGGCTGCGCTCCCCAACATGGAGTCAATCAACGATTTGTAATAGCAATTCCACAAACTTCTCGAAAGGTTTGTAGCCAAAACCGGCAATCGTGGAAAAGGTATGGCTTTTCGTTGTTTCACGGGATATTCGCCCGACAGGATAGAAATTACAATCAAACATGGCAAGAGATTCTCAGAAGTCGGCATCACCATCCATCAAATTAGGAGGTTTTGGATGATCATGAGCACAAGTATGAGAAAGCCCCGTTCCGCCCTGTTTTTCGCTTTTCTGTTGGCGTTATCCGTCTTCTTCTGGCAGCCTCTCCAACCCCGGACGACCGCTGCGCCGGCATTCGCAAAGGGGGCAGACATCAGTTGGGTGCCGGGCATGGAAATGCAAGGCTACGCATGGAAAGATAAAAACGGCGTTCAGCGCGACATTCTCGCCATTCTGAAAAACGATTATCAAATCAATTCGGTGCGGATCAGGGTGTGGGTCAACCCGAAAATGAGCGATTACGCCAACGGATACATGAATGCGGTCAATGCCGCCAAGCTGGCCCAACGCGCTAAAAATCTTGGACTCAGCGTCATGCTGACCTTACACTACAGCGACTCCTGGGCGGACCCGGGCAAACAGACGAAGCCGAACGCATGGAAGAATTACACTTTTCAGCAGCTGATGGATGCCGTATGGTCCCACACCGTATACGTCATGAATACGATGCAGAGCTACGGCGTTACGCCCGATTGGGTGCAGATCGGCAACGAGACGAACAACGGGATGCTATGGAACGACGGCAAAGCCTCCGTCAATATGAAAAATTACGCCTGGCTCGTAAATACCGGGCATAACGCCGTAAAGTCGATCAGCAGCAGCACGCAGACGATCGTCCATCTGGCCAACGGCGCCGATTACGCCGTTCTGGACTGGAACATCGGAGGCTTGATCGCCAATGGCGCAAACTTTGACATCATCGGGTTTTCCCTCTATCCTTCCGCATCGGACTGGTCGACCATGGTTAACCAAACGATCGCCAACTCCAACAGTCTGATCGCCAAATACGGCAAGAAAATCATGATCAGCGAAATTGGGCTGGACTACAACCAACCGGCCGCCGCCAAAAGCTTCGTCTCGGACATCAAGACAAAGATCCGCAACATCTCCGGCGGTAAAGGACTCGGCGTTTTCTATTGGGAGCCGCAGGCGACCCCGGGGTATAACGGGGGCTATAACAAGGGAGCCTGGCAGTCCAACGGACAGCCGACTATAGCTTTGGAAGGCTTCCTCAACTAATTGACCGGCAAGAACGACGGCGGCGCAGGAGCGTAATCTCCCGCGCCGTTGTCTTGAATATGAAGCTATTGCCTCTTCGGTTCGCGTCGTCTCGCAAGCTTTTTACGAAATAGTAGATTTCGTACTATTTTTCGTTGTTTCACATGATTAAAATCCCTACCCTCCGCTTTCTATAATGAGAGTCAAGGAAAGGGGAGCAGCTTATGCGACTACACAAATTTCTATACGATGTAAAACGTTACCGAACAATTCTGCTCATGCTGGCGCCGGCCGTCGCATTTTTCCTCCTATTCGCGTACGTCCCGATGGCCGGCATCGTTATCGCGTTTAAGCACTACGATTACGCGGGCGGAATTTTCGGCAGCGCCTGGAACGGATTGGCCAATTTCCGCTTTTTCTTCGAATCCGGGGACGCCTGGACGGTGACGAGGAACACGGCGCTATACAACATCGCCTTCATCGCGGTGAACAACGTCCTCCAAATCTTCGCGGCGATTCTGCTGTTCGAGATCGGGGGCAAATGGTTCAAGAAGCTGACGCAGTCGATTCTGTTTCTTCCCTACTTTATCTCTTGGGTCGTCGTCGGCGCGATCGCTTACAACATGCTGAACTACGATATCGGCACCGTCAACGCGCTGCTCACAGGCATTGGCCTTGAGCCGATCGACATCTACAACACGCCTTCCTACTGGCCGTTTATTCTCGTCGCCGTCTCCGCCTGGAAGACGCTCGGCTACGGAACGGTCATGTACTTGGCTGCAATCGCCGGCATCGATACCGAGATGTACGAGGCGGCCGAGATTGACGGAGCGAACATTTTCCAACGCATTCTGCGAATTACGCTGCCCAACCTGTACCCGACGTTGATCATTCTGGTGCTGCTGGCGGTCGGCAATATTTTTCGCGGGGATTTCGGGATGTTCTATAACATGGTCGGCAACAACGGCCTCTTGTTCTCGACGACGGATGTCATCGACACGTTCGTGTTCCGGTCGCTCATTACGTCGAACGATATCGGCATGTCCGCCGCGGCCGGCGTATTCCAGTCGGTGCTCGGCTTTGCGACGATCATGACGGTCAACTACACGGTGCGCAAATACGACAAAGACCGGGCTTTATTCTGATCGGGGGTTAAAACATGCAAACATCATCTGAGAGATTGATCGGAAGCGCCGCACTCTCTTCGCGGGGACGATTCCAGAAGGACCGCCTGTTGTTCGCCGCGATCGGCTACACGGCGTTGACGCTGCTGGCGCTGCTCTGTGTCCTGCCTTTTCTGCTCGTCGTCTCTTCGTCTCTGACGCAAGAGAGCACGATCATCGTGGAAGGGTATCCGTTTCTGCCGTTTGATTTTTCCACGGAAGCTTACGGCATTCTGTTCAAATATCCCGCGCAGATGCTCAAGGCGTATGCCGTGACGATCGCCGTAACGGCGGCGGGAACGCTGCTCGGCCTATTTCTGACCTCCATGACGGCCTATGCCTTGTCCCGGAAGGACTTTAAGTGGCGCAACCACTTTTCCTTCTTCTTCTTCTTCACGACGCTGTTCAGCGGGGGGCTTGTCCCTTGGTATCTGCTCATCGTCAACTACTTGCATATGAAGGATACACCGTTTGCGCTCGTTATCCCGATGGTGCTCAATGTGTTCTACATCATCGTAATGAAGTCGTTCATGAGCAGCATTCCCGAAGCGATTGTAGAGTCGGCCAAAATCGACGGTGCGGGAGATTTCCTCATCTACATTCGGTTGATGCTTCCGCTGGCCAAGCCTGCGCTCGCCACCATCGGTTTATTTCTCGCCTTGGCCTACTGGAACGATTGGTACAACGCGCTGTTGTTCGTCTCGAACGAAAACCTGATGCCGCTGCAGTACTATCTGTACAAGATGCTCGGCAACATGGACGGGATGCGCAAAGCAATGATGAGCGCCGGGGCCGTCGTCACCACGTCGATTCCTTCCGAAAGCCTGAAAATGGCGATGACGGTCGTTGCAACCGGTCCGATTCTGCTCGCTTATCCGTTCGTTCAGAGGTATTTCGTGCAAGGTCTGACGATCGGCGCCGTAAAAGGATGAATCCGGGGAAGCCCGGTTTATCACAAGGGCGTGTCTGAATACTCTGTAGACAGCAGATTTGGCCGAATTTTCGTTCCATGCAAGAAACTTTTGTGAAGGCGTACCGGAGGTACGTCAAGCAAAAGTGACGCAACAGGGGGCGAAAAGGCGGTGAAAGATGCCCCTGAACGGGTTTTCAGACACGTCCTAATAAACCTTAGGGGGAAATTTCGCATGGCAACTAAAAAAAGCTTCCTGATTTTCACCGTTATTCTATTGATCGCCACTCTTCTCAGCGCCTGCGGCAACAGCAACAGCAATAGCGGCAGCGCAAGTTCGCCTGCGGCGGAAAGCTCGGCGGCGGCCTCCAGCCCGGAGCCGGCGAGTGAGACTGCGGCAGCGGGCGGCCTCGACACTTCCAAGGAAGTCCATCTGAAAATGATCTTCGTCGGCCCAAAGCCGGTCGACTATGACAGCGTATTCGAAGCGATCAACAAAAAGCTTAAGGAGCAGATCAACGCCACGATCGAAGGCGAATTCCTCGACTGGTCCGATTGGGCGCAGAAGTACCCGCTTAAGCTGGCCGCCAACGAAAATTTCGATCTAATCTATTCGGCGAACTGGGCTGGCTATAACGATCAGGCGCTGAAGGGCGGATTCTTGGAGCTGACGGATGAACTGCTCAGCAAATATATGCCGCAGACGTGGGTAGCGATGCCGAAGGTCAGCTGGGATCAAGCCAAGGTCAACGGAAAGCTGTATATGGTTCCGCAGAACAGAGGAGAATCGGTCGAGAAGCTGATTCTCTACCGTGAGGACCTGCGCAAGAAATATAACCTGCCGGCCATCGACAGCCCGGAAGCTTATGCGAATTACTTGAAGACGGTCGCCCAGAACGAGAAGGGCGTCATTCCGTTCACACCGGAAACGGGCGACTGGAAATACCACAACTTGGACCGCGTCCTGTTGAAGCAAGAGAACGAATGGAACATGTTCGATCTGGATATGCCATTCGCGTTTAAGCTGAACGATTCGAAAGGCCAAGTGTTTAACGTCTATGAGACGCAGGAGTTCAAAGACCGGGTCAACTACTATAAGGATCTTGCCGATAACAACGCCTGGTCCAAGAACGCCCTGAACAGCAAAAACGACCACCAGCAAGATTTCAAGCAGGGCAAGACGGCTTCGATCACGCACAACAACGGCACCTTGGGCTCGCTGATGGCGCTGATGCGTCAGGAAAATTCTCCGTACGAGGTCGCGCTGGCCGACATTAATCCTGAGAAAGCCAAATCGGTGGCGATTTCTACACAAAACGGCACTTCGATCCACGCTACGTCCAAAAACGTAGAGCGCTCGCTCATGTTTATCGATCTGATGCAGAACGACAAGGAATTGCATGATTTGATGATGTACGGTATCGAAGGCGTTCATTACGAGAAGTCCGGCGACGACAAATTTGTCGTCACGGACAAAAATCAGAATTATACCGGCTTCTCCAACTGGAACTTCAACTCTCCGCTTAACCGCGACAACGTAGACTTCCCTCAGGAAGCCTCCGACCTCGCGAAGAAGTGGGAGCAGCAAGTGTATCACTATCCGCTGGAAACGTTCGTCTTCGACAACAGCAAGGTGAAGACGGAGATTTCCAACATCGGCAACGTGATGCTTCGCTATGCCGTTCCGCTCGAGTACGGTGTCGTCAAAGACGTGGATTCCGGCCTCGCGGAGCTGAACAAGCAGTTGAAAGCCGCTGGCCTCGAGAAGGTTCAGCAGGAGCTGCAATCGCAGATCAACGCTTTCTTGGCCGCTCAGCCTTAAGCAGGCTTGGTCCAATTACGCAGCAAGGCCGGCAGACCGACCCAAATAGGGCGGCCAACCGGCCTTGCCTGTATATTCGGCTTGCATGCGCACACCGTTCGGTTCCTCTATTCCTCCATCGTCTCGGCGACGGCTTCCGTCTTCTCGCTGCTGGCCGCCACGATCAGAAACACGATCACAAATCCGACCAGCACATTCATCAGCATGCCGCTCATCCTCTCTGTGAGCCGAAGGCTTTCGTTACTCACAGTCTATCCGCTGCGCTGAAGGAATATGATGGAAGACAAGTTGTCATAGGCAAATCTATTTGAGTTGGCAAAATTTCTATTCCGCAAACGACAACAAATATCCGTAGTTCTCTTCCTCCATCTTGTCGAGCGGAACAAATCGGATGGAGGCGCTATTGATGCAGTACCGTTGTCCGCCGCGATCCGCAGGACCGTCATCAAACACATGACCAAGATGGATTTTGCCGGATCGGCTTCTTACCTCCGTACGCTCCAGCCCAAAGCTCCTATCTTCCTTATAAGTGACAACTTCAGGGACAATCGGCTTCGTGAAGCTCGGCCATCCGCAGCCGGAGTCATACTTGTCTTGACTGCTAAATAACGGTTCTCCTGTTGTAATATCGACATAGATCCCCGGTTCGTAATTATCCCAATACTCGTTGCTGAAAGCATGCTCCGTATCGTTGTTAACCGCTACCGCATACTGTTCGCTCGTTAATCTTTCCTTTAATTGTTCATCTGTCGGACGCGGGTAATGCGCGGGATCGATAAAAATCTCCTGCTCATCCAAAATACTTAAATCGATGTGGCAATATCCGTTTGGATTTTTCTCCAAATAGTCCTGATGATATTCTTCTGCCAGATAATAGTTCTGCAGAGGCAGCACTTCCGTTACGATGGGTTGGTCATACTTCTCTTGCTCTTGAGCTACAACCCGACGAATGATCTCTGCATCTTCAGGCGACGTATAATAGACTCCCGTTCGATACTGAATGCCTCGGTCGTTTCCCTGCTTATTCACGCTGGTGGGGTCGATCACTCTGAAAAAATAATCCAGCAGCTTCTCCACCGTAACTTGCTCCGGATCATATTTCACATGAACGGTCTCGGCAAAGCCCCGGTCCCCGCGAATAACATCTTTATAGGTCGGGTTTTCTCCTTCTCCGTTTGCGTAGCCCGAGGTTACATCCCGAACTCCATTAATGCGGGACATAAACGCCTCCACGCCCCAGAAACAGCCTCCCGCCAAGTACAGGTCTCCAAGATGATTTTCCGACAGGCTCATCGCTTCGATTGCCGGAGAGGACGTGGAAGCAGTACGGCTTGCCTCCCTGCTTCCACATGCAGATAGGGCTATGGCTAGAATAAGGAGGCATAAGCGTAGTCCGGCGCTTTTCATTACGTGATTCCTCCTCACATCATTTCCTTCAAAACATCCATAATCTGTTCGTTCGATGCATGACCTGGAGCGGATTTCACCAAAATTCCGTCCGAGCCAATATAAAAGGAGCTTGGGTAAGCTCTCACTTGGAATTCCTTAGCCCACACCCCGTTTTCATCCAACAGAACGTTCAGGTTTTCATAGGGCTGCTTGCTAAACCATTTCGTAAACTCCTTCGACGATTTTTCTCCTTTGTAGCCCGGTGCGACGATTGTGACGATCTTAAAATCATGATCTTGACCGGCTAAGGTATTCAAGTCTTCCAGACCGGCGAGACAAATGGAACACCAGGAGGCCCAGTATTTCACATATACTTTCTGCCCTTGGAAATCCGCTAGCCGGAAGGACTCGCCATCCAGATTGCTTAATGAAAACTGCGGCGCAGGCTCGCCCTTATTCATGCCGGTTGACGAGCTCATTTCGGATGTTTGCGAGGTTTGCTTCGTACCGCATGCGGTCAAGGCCAACAATAAGCCGACAATCACGAGCATAGCTCCCGCCCATTTCATAGCGTTTTTCATCCCGAACTCCCCCATGAATTGATTATTGAAACCAGCCCACTATCGTATTGAGCCGATCGGTCATTAACAGCAATCCCATCAGCATAAGAATACAGCCTGACGCCACTTTAATAGCACTCATATACTTGTACAGACGGCGGATTCGCTTGAGGAGATACCCCGAAAATACGGAGATCGCCAAGAAAGGAAGAGCCAAGCCGAGACTATAGAGCAGCATGAGAAATCCTCCGTAGACAGGAGAACCTTCACCTGCCGCGATACCAAGTACAGCCGCCAATACGGGACCGATGCAGGGCGTCCATCCGAAGCTGAAGGTCAAACCAAGCAGAAAAGCTCCGATATATCCGCCCGGTTCGATTCCCTTGTTTGATAGTCTCTTTTCTCGCTCCAGCCATGACAGCTTAATCCATCCCGTTTGATAGATCCCAAACAGCACAACGATTGCTCCGCAAATCGCTAGAAACCGCGGACTTGAAATCAATTTGCCAAGAACGCCGGAACCAAAGCCGAGTAGAATAAACACCGCGGATAGCCCAAGCACAAACAATAACGTGCGCAATAGAAAAGCGGACCGAAACCGAACCGAGCCGACGCCAGACTGCTCCCGATCCGCAGCATCGACGAGGTTTCCCGACAAATAGGACATATATACCGGCAGTAACGGCAAAATACATGGCGATAAAAACGATAATACACCCGCGCCGAATACACCGAAAAGGAATATAAAATCACCGGACAACATCAATCACCCCCTGCAGATACAAGGCTTATTCAACGCCAGGATTAGGAGCTCGTATAGATCGGAAGCGTAAACCAGAAGCAACTGCCGGTTCCCTTAGCGCTGTATACCCCAATTTCACCGCCATGGAGTTGAACAATAGACTGAGCGATTGCAAGGCCAAGCCCGGCGCCTCCATTGTTTTTGCTGCGCGATTTATCAATCCGATAAAACCGTTCAAATATACGCGAAGTCTCCGACGCTTCAATGCCTTGCCCCTCATCCCTAATCGAAATTCGCAAGTATCGCCCTGTCTCGGCGGCGGATAATCCGATTTTTCCGTTCTCAGGGGAATACTGAATGGCATTTTGCAGCAGGTTGGACAGAACTCGCTTAATCTGCGCAGGCATAATCATCGCTGCCGGCAGTTTATCGGGCAGATCGATCTCTACATCCAGCTTTTTCTCGGCGAGATGAAACGAAAAGCTCTCCAGTGTACCGATCAACAGTTCATCGACATGACAGGGCTGCGGTTCGAAGGTTTCGCCCTTCGCTTCCAAACTCGATAATTCAAATAAATCATGAATAAGTCCGCCCAATCGTTTGGTTTCCAGCCGAATGGTGTTCAGGTAGCGTTGAAAGGTATCTTTGTCCTTAATGACATCGTCCTCCAACGCTTCGACAAAAGCTTGAATGGATGCCAACGGCGTCCGCAAATCGTGAGAGACGTTCGCGATCAGTTCTCGTCGAGCGGATTCGGAGTGATGCAAGCTGTCGAAGCTTTCCTTCAGTTTGTGGCTCATCCCATTAAATTGCTCGGCCAGAAGCTTGAACTCTCGCGGTCCGATCAAGGGGACTTCGGTATGGAAGTCCCCTGCGGCAATTCGAATGGTTTGTTGTGAAATTCGCGCGATGGATTTCTCAAGCGGCCTGGTTAGTAAATATTGAAGCAGAAATGAAAGCAAGCCTACTCCTGTTGTGATGCCGGACAACCAATAAAATTGCTCAATGGAGAGCAGCATTCTGGAGTAGCTGACAAATAAACAAATTAAGAGTACGCCAATCCCCGCCAGACTGGACAATAATAAGTAAGTACGAAGTTTCATAAGTGGCCGTCACCCGCAAACTTGTAGCCGATTCCCCATACCGTCTTTATATATTTCGGATTGGAAGGAATCTGTTCAATCTTCTCCCTTAATCTCCGAATATGCACGGTAACGGTAGTTGTATCTCCCTCGTAGCTGAAATCCCACACTTTACTCAGAATCTGATTTCGGGAAAATACTTGATCGGGATGGCTGGCCAGCAAGCTCAGCATTTCAAATTCTGTAACCGTGAGTTCAATGGCTTGCCCGCCGATTTCCACGATCCGCTTGGCCGTGTCGATTGTAAGTCCTTCGTATTTGATGAGGCGTCCCGATGCTGCAACGGGCTTGACCTGTACATAACGCATCCTGCGCAGGATAGCCTGCACCCGCAAAACGAGCTCTCTTGGACTGAAAGGTTTGGTCAAGTAATCATCCGCGCCCAAGGTCAGCCCCATCAGACGATCCTGTTCCTCGCCGCGCGCAGTTAACATCACAATCGGGATATCCTCGGTTTGACGAATCTCGTTGCACACTTCCCAGCCATTTTTATGAGGCATCATCAGGTCGAGGACGATCAAGTTCGGCTTTTGACTGCGCCATAGCTCCAATGCCTCCAAGCCGTCTTTCGCGGTCGAGACGAGATAACCATCCCTTTCCAGATATCTGCGGCAAACATCTGTAATGTTTGTATCGTCATCGGCAACCAGCACTCGATCATTCACACGGCCCCACCCCATATTCCGAAAATACATTTGACACAATCATACCATATGGCGATGGCCTGCTAATTCAAATTTATTTCATAGCCTTGACAGGCATCAGGTATTGAGAAATGAACGCTTCCGAGACATAAGTACTGCTTCGGGAAATCATAGGGGCAGTGCTCAGACTAACTTCCATACCATCCACTACGATTTTTTTCGAACCGATCCATAACTTAATCATTTCTCCCGCCGGCTTCATGCCGCTTTCCATCATCGTTTCGTCTTTCATCATGCCGTCTTCCATCATGGTGTCATTTTTCATCATGGTGTCGTCGTCCTTCATCATCATATCGTCCATTTTGCCTTTATAGGCCAACGTTACCGATCTTTCTTTGGCGTTCCATTGTATGCTGTAGCCGTACATTTCCGCCGCCTGTCTTAAGTTATAAAGCTCCATTCCGTCCTTTTTAATCGTTGCAATGCCTGCGGCATTCGCGATTCCCGAGAATACCAACGACAGCATCAATACCGCCATAATCATTAACGTCGTGCCTTGTTTTCTTTTCACCATGTTTATCATCCTCCATTATTTTGTCTTACAAGGATTAGAATAAGGAGGATAACTTACGATTCTCTAAGCTAAGTATTACAATTGTATTAAGACAACAGGAAAGTAATCGTGAGGGTAGAACAACCGAATGCTGTGGAAAGAGGAGGTTCATCTAACTTGCGGTGCGCTTGGGGGCGGGGGCCAATAATATACCTTAACGCCCCCCTCCCAATGGCCGCGGTCGCTCATAGTTTGCCTAGACTGACAGCACTGTGAGCAGTCGTTAAATAATACACCCGAGTCGATGGAAAAGTCAGGCTCAAAGGCAACATGACTTCGCATATCGGTGCTCGGGTGGGGGATCGATTTTCGTTTTAAGTTTTATTCCATCAGACTGCCGACAGGCTGCTCTTGAAGCATCGCTTGCGGCGCCGCTGAGGTTGAGCCCGGCTGCAAACCGAGTCGTTGGCCCATCTGCTTGTTGATTTCCTGCAGACGATTCGTCTGCTCCGTAGCGGAAGCGATGATTGTCCGGTTGGACTCCTCGCACCGGTTGATCGCGGAAGTCAAATCGTTCATCGCCTGGTTGATCTGCTCCATCGACATCGCCGATTTCGTCATCGCCTGCGTCGTCTTCTGCGTCGTCTCATTGAGCATACGGGCATTCTCCGCAAATTGCTTGCCAAGCATGTCGTTCGTCGCGTTGACCGCATCGATGACCTTCATCTGGTCTTCCAGCGCCGTCGCGATCATCGCGGACACGGTAATCAGATGCTGCGTCTTATCGATCGTCGCGTCGACGGAATCGATCAGCTTGTCGTTGTTGTCGTTAATGATATCCGCGCCGGCAATCGCCTGCTGGTACAGCATAATCATCTCGGTGAGCGCTTGAATTCTCGTAACGACCTTGCGCAAGCCTTTTTCGAGCTGCGGTTTTCTGCTCTCGTTCTCAGGCTTGGCCATTTCCTGTTCGAACAAAACCTTAAGCTGATTGCCCAACTCAATGCGCTGCTGCACATTGTACATTTCCTGAAGACACATCTGCTTCAGGTTGCGCATGTGCACGACGTTCTCCTCCAGGGTATCCTTGCCGTTGCGCAGTGCCGAAATAATCGCCTGAACGTTCGTCCGCACCGATTGATACTTCATGATGTAGTTTTTCATCGGCGTCTTGCGAAGGATGCGCTGGAAAACGGACAGATCCTTCGACCGGTTCAGATCGTCTACCTCATTGCGAAGCTTCATAATGTTCCCGGCAATCTCCGAGCGCTTGCCGCTGAGCAGATCGTTAAGAGGGCGCTCCAGCAGCGTCAGGTTGGCTCCGGCTTTCTCCATCGTCTTCTGGCCCATGCGGCCGACTTCGTCCATCAAGGAATCGAGCTGGCCGGCATCCGCCGCCGAAATGCGCTGGATCGTCGATTGTGCTTCCTGCTGAACTCTGACGACATCCGAATCTTTAAGCAAAATGGCTTGCGTACTCATGCATAAGTCCTCCCATCGAATATTGAGGTCGTTCAAAGTTTCCGATTGTGAGCGCGAAGCTAAAAACCGGACGATTTGAACTCGCTCTACTAGTTACCGGCGCCGTAGCGCTGATGAATAAGCTCGGCCTTGTTTTTCAACTCCATCAAATCCTTCTGCTCGATGAAGCTTGTGTAGGTCGTAATCTGGTTGTCGATGTCCCGAAGGCTGTTGAGCAGCAGTCTGCGATTCTGTCGCTTCGCTTCTCCGCTCAAATGCAGGAAGGGCGTGATCGCCCCATTCAGGTCCTTAAGCACGAGCCGCTGAATTTTGTGGTTGATGTCCCCATTGTTGAAGGCGACCAATTGCGGAATGACGCGGTTCAACCGGACAAGAAGGGACAATGTGCGCTGCACGATCTCGTTGTCGAGATTGTCCTTCTTCCCTTCGAGCAGCACCATGTCCTCGATCGTGCCGATATACTCGAGAATCGAATCCCACTCCGGCCCGAGCCCCGATGCTTGCGGTTCCGGCTCCGGCTGCTTGGCGGGGATGCCGCCGATATCGAACGCCCGAGGCGGCGGAATCTGCTGACTCTGCTGCGCGCTCGCGGCTGCTGCCGCCGCATTCGCCGCATCCCGCTCCGCAGCCAATCTGGCTATCTTGAGTTCGGAGTTGCGAATGACCGAAGCCAGCATCGTTCCCGCAATCGGAAACAAAAGCGCAATCGCGTCATGAACGAAAAAAGTCGAGATGTATCCTCCCGCATAGCCGAGAATAATGAACGCTAATCCCCATTTCGAACGAAGCAAGGCGTTACCTCCTGTCTATCCAACCGAATCCGACTGGCGCAAACGGTTAACCTTGACTTTAGTTTATGGTTTTCGGCAGCGCTCGTCAATTTTTAATGATCAGATTTCATGAGAACGGGAAGCTCAAGATAGCTGGCTCGAATGCCGAACTGCGGAACGGGCGGCTCGAAAGGCTGTCCGAGAATCGCCTTAACCGCCAAATACGGCATGTTCACTCCGCTCAAGCAAGTAATGTACAGACCGCCCGACATGCGCGGATTGATCTCCAGCAGCTTAGGCACGCCGTTGTTGTACTTGACCTGAATATTGTAGACGAACGGGATGCGGCAGCGCGCCGCGACCCGCGAAGCGATCTCGAGCAGCTCCGGCTTGTCTTCCAGCAGGTAGATTCGCCCCGACGATTTGCGGCGCGGTACGGCGGCAAGCAGATTCCCCTCCGCATCCGCAAGACAATCGATGCTGACCTCCTCGTCCGGCAGCAGCTCCAGCACCATCAGCCGCGGGAATCGTTCCACGGACGACAGCGTCCTGTAAGCCTCCTCGAAAGAAATCGCCGGGCTTACCCAGCCGTACAGGTCGTTCAGCTTATCCTGCTCGCTTCGCTTGTCGTCGATGATCCGGAAGCCCATGCCCCCTTCCGCATTCGTCGGCTTGAAGCATACGCGATGGCCGTGCGCCGCAAGCTTCTCGTACGCGGCCTTGAACTGCTCCGCCGTCTCGGCGATCTCGTATTCCGGAAGAGGTACGACGCCGGAGCCGGCCAGGCTCTCGTAGAAACGATCCTTCTCCATCAAGCATTCCAGCAGCGGGATGTCGCGGCAGACCATCACCTTTGTTCCGATTTCGTCGAAGCGGCGAGCCTCCTTCGCGATTTCCAGCATTTTCAGCCGCGGGATAAAAACGTCGATTTCATTGCCGCGACAGAAGTCCAGCGCATACTCGACGTACTCCTCGCCATGCAGCACCGGCTCCTGCTCCGAGTAGTCGCACGCTTGCAGAGCAAGATGTCCCGGGTCCGGATGCGTACCGTAGAAGGTAAAGCGCTGGCCGTCCGGATTGTCGCGGATCATGTTAATGTAGTGATACGCCGAAGAGAACCAGCGATTAAAATAAATGTTCGTCATCCCGCCACCTCCGTCTTGTTGCAAGCCGCAGCGGCGTTCAATATTTCTTCCGCCGCCATAATTCCCGAGCGGCTCGAGAAGCGGATCGCTCCGTCATTTCCGCTGCCGTAACTGCGGAACAGCTCGCCGTGACCCGGAGCCATCGCTTCGTCCGCCATCCGCAGCATGCTTTCGTCCAGCAGGCTGTCGCCGGCCGCGAATACGAACGATGCGCCTGTCAGTTCCTTCACGTAACGTACAGCCGCGCCCTTGCTTACCGGATCGGGCACCAGATACACCTTGCGCCCCTGCAGCGAGCAATTCCAGCCCATGCCGGACAACTCGCTCGCCAGCTCGTCCATCCAGCCGTGCGGAATGCGATCCCTCTCTACGACAACAGCGTGGAACAGCCCATCGCAATATCGTTCCTTGAGCACCCAGCTCGCATCCGCGAGACGGCGGAACAGCGCCATAGACTCGTCGCCTGAAGCCGCTCCGGTACGTACGGCTTCCCGGATCAGACCGTCCCATTGCTCGTCCGTCCGACCGTCGATCAACACCCGGCCCCCGTTGCTCACGATTGCGTAACGGATGGAGATGCCGTCGGTCAGTCCGTGTATTCTCGCATATTGCTCATAGATTCTCGTCGTCGTCGGCACGAAATCGATCTCCCGGCTCAGCTCCCGAAGCCGCATATAGGCAGTACGGGTCATATAGCTCAGATCCTCGCCCTCGTATTTCTCGACGGGAACAAGCTCGCTCTCCTCAACAGGTCCCATCGAACGGCGAGAGTAGATCAACGTCTGATCCAAATCGCAGGCGAAAATCATTCGGATTCCCCCTTGAGCGGCTTAATGATTCCGCAGCAGGAATAAGTCAGCTCGGGATATTCCTCGACAGGGACGCCGCGATCCGCCGCCAGCAGCAAAATCGGAGCGAGATTAGGGTTGCTCTTATCGTCCACAAGAATTTTCCACGGCACTCTGCGCAGCAGTACGCGGGTCGTTTCCCCCACTCCTGGCTTCACCAGATTGACGTCGGCGATGCCGTAGTTCCGCTGAATGGCGCGAATGTCCCGCTCCCCTTGCCAAGTAACAGGGTCCTCGGCGTCGGAGAGAAGCTGTTCAGCCTTAGCCTTGGCCGCTTTCCGAACGGCCTCGAATTGCGCTTCGATCGTATCTACGTATTCGTTGGACAAGTCGTCCTCCGCCAACTCGCGGTAATACTTCGCCCCGTGATAATCGTCCGGCCCGATCAGATCGTCGCGCAGCACGGTTCGGCTGACGAGCCCCGATACCGTCGAGTTCAGGCAGGCGCTCGGAATCAGGAAGTCCTCCCGCGTGCCGTACGTCGCGGAGCAGCAGCCCGGATCGGCCAACACGGCAAGATCGTCGTTCAATCGAACGCCGTAGCGATCGCAGAAGCTTCCGCAGGCTTCGATCAGCACTTTGCGAATGGCGCCCTTGCCCGTCCAGCCGTCGACGAACTGGATGTTGCCGTCCGGATGGCGGCGCAGCATATATTTCAGCGCGTTCTCGTCGATTCCTTTGCCCCTAATAATAGAGATGCTGTAATGGGGAACGTCAAGTCCGTGAAACGTCTGCAAGTAGCGCTTGATCAGCACTCCGATCGGCGTACCTGCCCGCGCCAGCGAAGCCAGAACGACGGACTTGCCGCGTCTCGCGACGATCTGCTCCGACACGACGGCGACCGCCTCCGCCACCTTGCCTGCGGTCGCAAGCAGCGTCTCTCGGTATAGCTGTATATAGTCGTCCGACGGCCGATACTCGATCGGCAGCATCTCCGAATAATGCGTCCCGGATTGGATCGCTTCCTCCCGGTCCTCCGTGCCGCGCTCCAGCTCGACATTGCTTAAATCCTTCAATAAAAATACGACGTCCTCCGGCTTGTAGCTGCCAATAGAGGACGGCTGGGCGAGATTGCCTTCGTATATGGACAGAAGCTGGTTCATTCCCCGTCCCTCCGATCGTCTGATGCGCCGAACGTAACCAAGTGAACGACGGGCACGCCAAGCAGGGACAAAGCCCGTTCGAACGATGCGCCTCGCCCCGGATCGTACTGTCGTTCGACAAAGACGAACGCTTCGTCGTATTGGCCCGGTTCGACGTTGTAAATGTAATTAGCGACTTCCTCTCCGTCCGGCGAATCGTAACGATAAGCGGATGTCACCGCATAACCGTCCTTGCGCAGCGGATGAATCGGGCTTCTTGTCGTCGATTGGATATACACCCCGTCCCCCATTCTTTCGGCGATTCTCATCGGAACGTACATAAATTCTCCCGTTCCGAGACAGAGCGCGCGGCTTCCCGTTCTGTGCGCGGCCAACCGTCCCGCAGCCTCGACGACGGCGCGGTCGAGCGCTTCCCCGTCGGCTGCACTCATGCCGAATCTACCGGTATGCAGCAGGTAAGAATGAAGCTGAGGCGATCGCCCCGCTTCCTCCGACGACCGTCCCGCATGCTCGAACATCTCTGAAAAGTCGTGCCGAAGCAAGCGGAAATCCTCCTGCGGCTGGGGCGCCCCTTGACCTCCGGCCGCCTCTTCAAGCGGATTGCCGTTCACCTTGATCGATCCTTCGATCAGCGCCAAACAACGGATGCGGATGTCCAGCTCGCGCTCCAGTTCCACGTAGCGATTGCGATCCGCATCGGAACGCCAATCTAGCAGGCTGGCAACGGCGAAGTCGCGATGGCCGTAAGCCTCGTGCAGCTCGCGAATGATATTCAGCGACGTCTTGCCGGTCGTCATCTCGTCGTCGACAAGCACGACGCGGGCCGCATTGCGGAAGACGGACGAATCGCGCACATAGCAACGATGAGCGACCGCGTGCGAATGCTCCTCCTCGAACCGGATCGGCGGTACAAGCCCTTCGATCTCCTCGCGCGTCGTATGTACGAACGAAACGCTGCCCGTGAAGGCGTCGAACATGCTGTGTCCGAGCGCGGTCGCCGTCTCCGCGAAGCCGATGAACAGCGTCGGCTCGTCGATGCGGATTTTGTCCGCCATCAGCTTGCGATAGCCTTCCTCCGCCTCTCCTCTACCCGCGAACATGCCGCGCAGCCGTTCCGCTGCCAGTGCGGAAGGACGCTTTAGCACTTCCTCCTCGTACAGGCATCCAAGCATCGTGCCGGCACCCAACGACAGAGCGGGAATGACCGGAATATGCTTGCCCAGCACCTTGCTGACGAATAGAAAACCGCGCTTCTTGTTAATGCGCGCGGCCATTCCGAACAATTGGTCAAGCTCAAGCGCGTACGGATTGGCCGAGACCGACACTTCGACTTCCAAACCGTCGATAATGCTATACAAGCGCTCCTGCCGGCTCGTGATCGACGAGCAGGCTGGTGAAGTTATGTTTTTCATGCAACACCCCAAAAATCTTTGATCGGTTCATAATTCGGTTGGACCAGTTCAAATGCGGCTTGATCTCGTTCATCTTGTTGGCGTATTGGCTCTTCATCACGCCGTAATCGCCTTGACTGTTCGCGATAATGCTCGCCGCGTCGCAATATTCCTCATGAGTAACGACGTACATCGCTTGTACCGGCTGAAGATGCGTAGGATGAATAATCGTCTTACCGATAATGCCGTTCTCCTTGTCGTACGCCACCTCGCGAATAAGTCCGTCCACAGATCTGTCCAGATAAGACATGCGCAGCTTCAGTCCGTCCTTGCCCATCGCCTCTTGGAACGGCGTCATTCGCAGTTGGGGCTTAAGCACGCGATCGCTGCGGAAATACTCCCATACCGGTCCGGAAATGACGAAGCCGTCCTCCTGCCGACCGAACATATTGATAATATCCGTCACGCAATCGCGAATGACGCCGATATCGTAGATCGTCATGTCGGGATTGCGCCGCAATCCGAAAATGCTGGAGAAGTCGGTCGCTCCGATTCTCACATTTAGCACGTAGGGCTGATATCGCTTCAGCAATGCCTGGATGTCGAGCAGTACGGAAACCCGGCTTTCCCTGTAGATCACTTCCGCCGTCTCCATAATGGGCATGCCATACAGAGTCGGCGCGGACGGCCCCGCGCTGCGGTTATGCTCCTCCAGCATGCGGAAATAGGCTTCTCCCGTGTCGGCCGCAAACTTCGGAAAGGCAAAGCCCGTCAACAAATGCAGCCGTCCCTCAAGCCGATTCAGCAGACGCTGCAGCTGCTCAGCGGAGCGAACCCGAACGAAGATCAGCGGAAGCGCGGACGGCTTAAGCTCGTCTTCGATCATATACCAATACAGCCTGTCCAACGTCTCATATAGATTTTTCTCGGCCGAATCGACTTGGCTGTCCGCCACCGCGTCCTCCAGATCGATGACCAGAGACACAAGTCCCGCAATTTTCCTATTTACGATGTCTTCCGCGATCCGGGAACGAGTCGCCGGCATATACAACGCGGCGCCTACGGCATAAGCCAAAGTTTCCCTGTCGTTACGATTGCTGAATTCCCCCGGAGAATAAAGAAATACATCTTTCTCCTGCTCCGGGGACAGATAATCGAAATAACGCAAGGGGCTCACCTCCTCCAAACCTCTAAATCTCTATTCCTTCAAAATACTTCCAAATTCATCCTTAAAAAATATCCCCCACGCTCACATGAGGGATATTTCCAAAAAACTGCAACTGCAATCGGTTCGATTAAGGCTTGGCGGAAGATTTCGATGCTTCGGCTTTTTTCCTCATGGAACTGAAAATCATCGTACCGACGAAAATTGCGATCAATACGGAGAAGAACACAGCATGCGATACATGGAAGCCGAACGCTCCGGCGATCATCTTCGCTCCGATGACGACAATCAGGATAAATGCCGCTTTTTCCAGCTCCGGGAACTTCTCGATCAGTCTCAAGAAAACTTGGGCGACTCCGCGCATCATCAATACGCCGAGAATACCGCCCAGGAACAGTACCCATACTTCTTCGCTGACTCCGAAAGCGGCCAGAACGCTGTCGATACTGAAGGCGATATCCATCATTTCGACGGCCAGGACCGTACGCCAGAAGCCCATTCCTTTGTTCTCTACTTCGTTCTCTTCCTCGTCGGCTTTTTTGCCGATGTACGGAATCAGCGGAACTCCGCCTACGCGAGCCATCTTGAACTCCAGATCGAACAAATTGCTTAGTGCAATCCAGAGCAAGTACAGACCTCCGGCGACCTTGATCCAGGTAATCTTGACGAGATAGGTCCCGATTCCGATCGCAAGGAAGCGGAAGACGTACGCGCCGATAATTCCGTAGAACAGCGCCTTCTTCTGCTGCTCTTTGGGAAGATGGCGAACCATAACTGCGAGCACGAGCGCGTTGTCCGCGGACAACAAGCCCTCGAGAACGATCAGCGTACCGATAATTCCCCATGTCGATGGCATCGACAGTACTTCGCCGATATGCTGCCAATCGAAAAAGCTCGCAAAGTTGTCAATAAAGCTTTGCAAAAAATCCATGATGGCCCTCCTGCCGGTGTCTAACTCCGTTACTGATGAGCTGCGACGAAATGATGTCGCACTTCATTACGTCGCAGTCTCGCAAATCGATCGATTACTTGCTTCCTCTTGTCCAGCGCAATCCCCAATCGTACGCGACGTCCAGCTTCTGCTGATCGTCGAAAAACTGCACGAGCCTCTCGACGCTGAACGTCTGGTCGTTAACGTTGCGAATCATCGCGATCGCGCACAAACCCTTGTTGCTGCCGTACTCGTCCATACGTACGACGATATCCGGACCGCCGGGATACTTGACGGTCACGACGCCGTCCGCCTGCGACCAGTTCGCCACGCCCGAATAAATAAAGGCGAAAATGACGATTCGTTTAATGTCTGCGACTTTGGCTCCGTTGATTCGCAAATTTTCCCCGCCTTCAAGCGCGCCAGTCCGATCGTCTCCGTCAAGCGCTACGTAAGGCGGCCGCTGGAAATCTCCGAAGGCGTTGCCTAACGCTTGGACGCCGCCCTTCGTGCCGTCTTTTAATTCGAAGAGACAGCCCAAATCGAGGTCGATTCCGGATGCCGCTTTAAAGAAGCCTCCGCCGGTTTTCTTGCGGTTCCAGTTGAGATTGACCAGAATCTCGCCCAGCGTTCCCGACTTCTTCTCCAGGTTGATGACGTCGCCCTTCTTCTTCAGCTCGATCTTGTCCAGTCTGACCGGCGAGACCGGCGGAGGAGACGAAGGGGGAGAAGCTTGTCCAACCGGCGGCTTGGCCGGTTCGACTTTCGACGGCGCGGGCGGAACCGGCGGCGGCGAGGCCGCAGGCGGTTCTTCGCGAACGACGATGCCGAAGCTGCCGCATAATGCGGCCAATCCGCCCGAATACCCGGAGCCGACGGCATTAAATTTCCATTCGCCGTTATATCTATATAATTCTCCCACGACGATTGCCGTTTCGACGGGAAATTGATTGCCAAGCTCATATCGGAGCAGCTCGTTGCCCGTCGTTTCATCGATGATCCGCAAATAAGCGTCCTTGACGAGGGAGAAATTTTGCCTGCGGGCGTCTCCTTCATAAATCGTCAGGGTGAACGGAATCCGTTCCAATTCCTGCGGAACGCTGCGCAGATCGATACTTACCTGCTCCTGGTCCGTCTGGGATCCGTAGCTCTTCTTCTCCTGTCCGACAATGCGGATTGCGCCGCCTGCTCCCGTCGGATTGGAGTAAAAGATCAAATCGTTGTCCGAACGCACCTTGCCGTTTGCCTGCAATACAAAAACCGAGAAGTCCAATTCTACGCCGGCGCTGGCGCCCCAGCCCATTCCGACGACGACCCGCGAAATCGACGTGTTCTTAGTAATGTCCGCTTTCTGGCCTTTAATGATCTTAAGAGACATGCGCTGCGAATCCTCCGTTAGGTAATTACTTGGCGTCCAAGCCGTAGTTGTTAGCGAGTGCGGCCAAACCTCCGGAGAAGCCCGATCCGATCGCCTGGAATTTCCAATCCGCGCCATGACGGTACAGCTCGCATACGACAACCGCCGTTTCGACCGAGAAGTCCTCCCCCAGATCGTAACGCAGAATTTCGCTTCCCGTCTGCTCGTCCACCAGCCGTACGAATGCATTCGAAACCTGGCCGAAATTTTGATGACGACGCTCGGCTTCGTGGATCGTTACGGTAATGCCGATACGATGAACATGTTCCGGTATTTTGGTAAAGTCCAGCTTGATCTGCTCGTCGTCGCCTTCGCCCTGGCCGTCGCGGTTATCCCCGGTGTGAAGGACGGCTCCGCCGTATGCCGACAGGTTATTGTAGAAAACGAAATCCTCGATGCCGTTCGCCTTACCATTGGCATGAAGCAAGAACGCCGAAGCGTCCAGGTCGAAGTCGTCTCCGCCAGTATATTTGTTCGTATCCCAGCCCAGTCCGATAATCGCATTCTTGAGACCCGGGTTTGTTTTCGTCAGATCGATTCTTTGTCCTTTGGATAAGCTGATGGTCATCTTGGAATCCCTCCTATACTTGTACTCCGAAATCCCGGCACAAGCCGGCCAGCCCGTCGCGATACCCGCTCCCTACCGCGCTGAATTTCCACTCTGCCCCATGACGATACAATTCGGCTACGACAACCGCCGTCTCAATCGAGAAATCCTCGCCTAGGTCGTAACGGATCAGTTCCTCGCCGGTTGCTTCGTCAGCTACGCGAGCATACGAATTGGCTACCTGACCGAAGTTCTGATTGCGAGCCGCCGCGTCATGGATCGTAATGCAGAAGGCGACCTTCTGGACTTCAGCCGGTACCTGCCCGAGATCGATCACGAGCGATTCGTCGTCTCCGTCGCCTTCGCCGGTTTGATTGTCGCCCGACAACTGGATGGAGCCGTTCGAATTGTTCTTATTGTTGTAGAAAATAAAATCGTTATCCGAATTCACTTTGCCGGAGCCGTTCAAACAGAAAGCCGTAGCATCAAGATCGAATGCGCTGCCTCCGTCGTACTTGTTCGTATCCCAGCCCAGTCCGATTTTGACCTTGGTCAGACCCGGATTCGTTTTCGTCAAGTCGACCTTCTGGCCTTTGGACAAATTAACCGCCATTGCCGTTATTCCTCCTCTTTAATTGGAAAGGGACCGCGATCCGATTGAACAGCGGTCCCCGTCAGCCGGGTACTTAGGTGTTACATCAAGCCAAAATCTTTAACCAGGCCGGCCAGTCCGTCCTTGTAGCCGCTACCGACTGCATTAAATTTCCATTCGCCGCCATTACGATACAGTTCGCCTACGACAACCGCCGTCTCGACCGAGAAGTCTTCGCCCAGATCGTAACGGATCAACTCCGCTCCCGTATCTTCGTTCACGATGCGAACGAACGCATTCGTAACTTGTCCGAAGTTCTGACCGCGCTCAGCCGCTTCGTGAATCGTGATGCAGAAGGAGATTTTATCCACTTCCGGCGGAACGGTAGCCAGGTTGACTTTGACTTGCTCGTCGTCGCCGTCGCCTTCGCCCGTCAGGTTGTCGCCCGTGTGCTCAACAGCTCCGTTCGTGCTCTTCAAATTGTTATAGAAGATGAAATCCTTATCGGAGGCTGCTTTGCCCGCACCGTTCAGCAGAAACGCGGAAGCGTCGAGGTCAAAATCCTTGCCGCCGTCGTATTTGTTCGTATCCCAACCAAGACCGATTAGAACTTTCGTAAGACCCGGGTTCGTTTTCGTCAAATCGATTTTTTGACCTTTGGACAAGCTGATAGACATGTGCAATTCCCTCTTTTCTTGGATTTTGAATTTTGGATTTATTATTGATACTCTCTTGCCAGCAAATCGACATGCGCGGCGAAAGAGCCCTCGCCGATGGCGTTGAACTTCCATTCTCCACTGTGGCGGTAGATCTCCCCGACGATCAGAGCCGTCTTGCCTGCGTAGTTGTCGGTCAGGTTGAACCGGATGAGCTCCTGATTGCTCGCCTGATTAAGCACGCGAATGTAAGCGGAGGAAATCATACCGAAATCCTGCTTGCGGTTGACGGCATCGTAGATATTCACGACAAACAGAACTTTGTGAACGTGAGCGGGAACGCGCGCAAGATCGACGGAAATCTGTTCGTCGTCGCCTTCGCCTTCTCCCGTCAGATTGTCGCCGGAATGAACGACCGAGCCGTCAAGACTTTTCAAGTTGTAGAAGCATACGAGATGCTTGTCCCGAAGCTTGCCGTTCTCGTCGAGCAGCAGTGCGGAAGCGTCGCAGTCGACGTCCACTTTCTTGGTGCCGAAGAAGCCTCTCTTCTCGATCGGATCCCACCCGAGACCAACGGTGATTTTACTTAGCCCGGCGTTCCCTTTCGTGAGATCCACTTTCTGTCCTTTTACAAGCGAAATCGTCATGCCCAGCAGAATCTCCCTTCCATCTCTTTTCGGCTAATACAGTGGCGGGCGGGATTCTATGAATCTCTCATCCCTCAACTACCTACTTTTACGATGAACCGACAAAAAGGTTTCAACCTAGTCAATTATAAACGAAAATATTGCGAGTTTCGATAATCGGAACCTTAAATTAGCGTAAAATCTGGGAGAATAGTCGCATCTGTAACCTTTTGTTCGCAGCCTGCGTCTGAGGCTTTGTTGAATTCGCCTATAACCGGAATTTTTATCGTTCACTATAACTGCCGCAAGGAGACTCCTTACATCATGGTGTTCAGCAGCTTGCTATTTCTGTTTCTATTCTTGCCCGCCGTTCTGCTCCTTTATTACTGCTCCCCCGGAAAAATCCGCAATCTGGTGCTGCTCCTGACAAGCCTTGTGTTCTACGCCTGGGGAGAGCCGGTCTACATCGTCATTATGCTGATCTCCACGTTGACGGACTACGGCTTCGGTCGTCTGTTGGAACGCTCTAGCCTCGGACCGACGCAGCGTAAAGCGGTCGTGGCCGCATCGATTGCCGTTAATCTGGCACTGCTGTCTTATTTCAAATACACCGACTTTCTAATCGGGAATTTGAACGAATGGCTGGGCACGGATATCCCGCTCACCGAGCTGACGCTGCCGATCGGCATCTCGTTCTATACGTTCCAGTCGATGTCCTACATCGTGGATATTTACCGCGGAACGGCCAAGGCGCAGCGGAACTGGATCGACTTCGCCACCTTCGTGGCTCTGTTTCCACAATTGGTTGCGGGGCCGATCGTGCACTACAAGTCGGTGTCCGAGCAGCTTCGCAGCCGCAAGGTCGACGCCGCCATGTTCGCCGAAGGCGTGCGCCGCTTCGTGACCGGGCTGGCCAAGAAGGTGCTGCTCGCGAACAATATCGGACTGCTCTGGCATACGATTTCGGCCGCCGACGCCGGTACGCTGCCCGTTGCGCTGGCCTGGCTGGGCATCATCGCCTTTGCGTTTCAGATTTATTTCGACTTCAGCGGATATTCGGACATGGCGATCGGTCTCGGCCTCATGTTCGGCTTCCGTTTCAACGAAAACTTCAACAAACCTTACGCCGCACAAAGCATCACCGATTTCTGGCGCAGATGGCACATGTCGCTGAGCACGTGGTTCAGAGACTACGTCTACATTCCGCTTGGCGGCAACCGGCTCGGCTTGCGCAAGCAGCTCCGCAACATTCTCATCGTCTGGACTCTGACCGGCATCTGGCACGGCGCCAGTTGGAACTTCCTGCTCTGGGGGCTGTACTTCGGCGTTATTCTGATCTTCGAAAAATGGTTCGGCCTGTCGCTGCTCGGACGATCGCCCCGTTGGGTTCGCCATCTGTATGCCGCCGTGCTTATTCTCGTCGGCTGGGTGTTATTCGCGTTCGAAGAGCTGCCGAAGGCGGGACAGTACTTGCTCGCCATGTTCGGCTTGGCCGGACAGCCTCTGTGGAGCGACGAGACGATGTATTTCGCTTATACGAACGCTCTCCTGCTGGTCGTGCTGGCGATTGCTTCGCTGCCTTACGGCAGGCTGCGACAGCAGCTCGCCGGCGGTTTGGGCGGAGTCGGCTCTGTGCTGAATCTGGCCTGGTGCGGGGCGCTGTTCCTGCTGTCGGCAGCCTATTTGGTCGACGCGACCTTTAATCCTTTCCTGTATTTCCGCTTCTAAAACAAGTTTGTTCTAAATGAAGGAGGCTGTTAAATCATGAAGCGGATCACCGACCGTCTGCTGATCGGATCGTTCGCCGCCACGCTGTTCCTCCTGTCCGGCGCTTTCCTCGCCCGACCCGTCGAATCCTTTTCCGAGCTGGAAAACCGCTATTTGCAGAAAATGCCCCGTCTAACCTGGGACAATCTGCTATCCAAAAAATTCGCGGACGAGGCCGAGAGCTTCGTCACGGATCATTTTCCGCTCAGGGGCGATTGGATCGGCGTCAAGTCGGCGGCAGAGCGCTTAAGGCTGCAGCAGGAAAACAACAGCATTTACAAAGGCAAGGACGGATACCTGTTCGAGAAGTTTCCCAAGCCTAATTACGAGAAGGTCAAGAGCTACGCGGAGGCGGTGAAACGACTGGCCGTGAAGCGTCCGGATGCCAATATCTCCTTCCTGCTGGCTCCGACCTCCATCGGGATGTACCCGGAGCGTCTGCCTTGGAAAGCGCCCAACTATCCGCAGGAGAAAGTGAACGAATACGTTGGCTCGCTTCTCGGCGACAGCACGGACTATTTGAACGGCTTCGATTTTCTGCGGCCGCATGCCGCGGAATCGATCTATTATCGGACGGATCACCACTGGACAACCCTTGGCGCTTATTACGCCTATGTCGCCTATGCCGAGCAAATGGGCTGGACGGCTGCCGGGCTGGATGAATTTCAGATCGAGAACGTCAGCGACACTTTTCTGGGCAGCTTCCACACGCGCGGACAGTTCGGCGGTTTGAAGCCGGATGTCATCCAGAAGTTTACGTCCTTGCATCCGGTCGATTCCAAAATGCACGTTGTCGACGACAATACGGATTACGACAGCTTGTATGCGGAACAGTTTCTGGCGAAGAAGGATCAGTACCCGTATTTTCTCGGAGGCGTCCACGCCTTGTCCACCATTACGAGCAAGCTCGATGCGGATCAGGCGGACCTCGATAAGCTGCTCATTGTCAAAGACTCCTACGCTCATAGCCTAATTCCATTCTTGACCAAACATGTCGCAGAGATTCATGTGATCGATATCCGCTTCTATAACGGCAGCATCGCCGGCTATATGGAGGAGAACGGAATCGACAATTCGCTTCTGCTGTTCAACACGGCTACCTTCGCCGACAACGGCGCGATTTTGAAGCTTGCCCGCTAAGCGGCGCAGCCTTCCGCAACCTGCTGCAACATTCAGGCGGACAGGCGCGTCAGTAAAGCTGACCTGCTAGAAACCAACATCAAGGAGAGTACTTACCATGAAGAAAAGCGCTATGTCATTTTTGTTAATTACCGCATTGCTTGGAAGCCTGTTGACCGCCTGCTCCGGCAACGCCGATAAAAACAATAGCACGCCGACCGCCACCAGCTCGCCAACAGCCAGCGAAAGCGTAAGCCCGAGCCCTGAATCCAGTCCGAGCGCGAGTCCGGAGGCCAGCCCGAGCGAGCAGCCCGAAGCTAGCCCGAGCGAATCTGCGCAGCCGGGAAAGACCCCGGAGCCTAGCCCGAGTCCGAGCGAAAAGCCGAAGCCGGACAAGAAGCCCGATCCAAGCGAGAAGCCGAAGTCGCTGTCTTCCGGTGACATTGTAGACTTCATGCTGGAGCAGGTGGAGCAGCCCGCGTCGCTCGACATGAGCGCCGAGCAGATGGAAGAAGCCTACGGCATCGATCCGGACATTCTTGAGAATTTTGCGGTTCGGGCGCCTTTCGTCAATATAAAGTCGAATGAGCTCGCCTTATTTAAGGTAAAGAAAGTCAAAGACGCAGCCGCCGTCAAGAAAGGCATAGAGAAGCGCACGGGAGATATTCAGAAGTCGTTCGAAAGCTATTTGCCAGACCAGTACGAAAACTCCAAAAACTACCGGGTCGTGACGCAAGGCAACTATGTGTTGTTCATCATCTCGGAAAGTGCGGACGATCTGGAGAAAGCATTTAAGGGCGCTTTGGCTCAGAAGTAAACGAGATCCCGCTCCCCCTATTTGATGCCGCACCCAACTTGTACGATTTATCATACAAATCCGGCGCCCCGACCTCTCCAATTCCGTATTTTGTATGATTTTTAATACAAAATGGACTCACGGCTCCACAAATTAGCGATATTTGTATGATTTATAGTACAAAACGAAGAGGCTGTCTCATAAGCAGAGTTGCATGATGATCGATAATCAAAGAAGGTGTATATACCTCCTGTAGATTGCCTCATACGCTCCTGAAATCACATTGTAACGGGTTTAACTATTCCCATTTCAGGAGCGTATAGCATCGGAGGGAGGTATATACACCTTCACCTTGTTCATCGATTATCTTTCAGAGCAACTTGGTTGGCTTATGGGACAGCCTCTTGGAGTAACAAGCATACTATATATTTTATTCACTCCCCTCGCTAACTGCCTCCCTTTTCTCAAAAGCCAGAATAAATCCGTACCAGACGAACACCGCGTATTGCAGAGGAAACAAATATTTCGTAACCGGATCGTAGGGCAGAAAGATCAGAATGACCGATACGAGCGTTGCGATGGCCGGTCCCTTCGGCAGCACCTTGGCGCGCAGCATGGAGACGCCCATCAGAATGGAACCGAACAGGATCAGCGGCATAAGAAGAATCATAAAGAAAAATCCCGGCCCTTCCGAACCGATTCGCATAACTAAATCCGACGCCTGCTTCAGCTGCTCCTCGTTCGCGACGCCGTCGAACAGGACAGGGTAATTGAAAATCTGAATCGGCGCATGCAGAAGGTCGAGGACGACAAATGCAAATATCATGCCGAAGCTGACCCACCCCCACCACTTAAGCGCGGCCGCTTGCCGCAAATACAGACCGACAAACCCCATCAGAAACATCGTGAACGATACGAGAAGTCCGATATGCGTCCAAACCGCCACATCGACGAAGTAGTCCATTTGCTGCAAACTCGCCGGAATATCCTCCAGGTGAACGTACTGCATTCCGATCGTCAGCAGACCGGAGAGCAGCAGCATCCAGCCGCTGAACCGGTAAAAACCGTAAGGCACGTATGACATTCCCGTTCAACACTCCTCTTTAATAGTGGAATTGCTTCCTTCCAATTGTCATCTTAAAATCCCTTTTATCCTGCGCACAAGGCCCGCGTTCCCGGTTCGGCCGGGAACTTCGCGGGAATGTTTTTCCCCGTGCCGCCGGGAATTTCCTATGCTATACTTTTCTTGAAATTCACCCGGAAAGGAAGCTCTGACATGCGCTTTCTGCATACGGCAAAAGCGCAATTTAGCCTCAAGGCGGGGCTGCACGCGCTTTGGTGGACGGTCGTTGCCGCTTCGTTCATCGTATCGCTCGACAGCTATATGCGAGGTTGGGGGTTTTACGATGCCGCATGCGGCGGCAGTATCTGCAACTACTTCTTCTATATGAACGAGCCTCAGCTTTCCCAGCTTGCAAGCATCGGAATCACTCCCGTTCTGTACAGCGGCGTTACCGTCGCTTTGCTGGCGCTGCATAGCTTGTCCTCCTGGGCTATCGGCTTGCTTCTTTACCGGTATGGCTGGAAGGATCCCTTCTGCGTGACGGCTTCTTTACTGCTCATCGCGGTCGGCATCTACTTTAATGCAGACACAGCTACCGGCGATTTCTTCGCGATGAACATGCTTTATACTGTGCTAAATGTAATTGGCAGCATCTACGTCGTTTTCCTGTTTTTGATTCCCGACGGTCGATTCGTTCCTCGCTGGACGGTCATTCCCGCTGTCCTCTATCTAGTCGAGAGCGTCGTCCGCCTCTTTCCGCCGATCCATCCGTATTTGGATTGGCCGTACTGGCTGCATCACGTCTGGTTTTTGTCCCTGAACATTCTCGTTCTTTACGCGCAAGCGAAGCGCTACGCCAGGGAAGCCTCTCCGGAGAAGCGCCGCCAGCTCCGCTGGTTAATGACGGGATTAAGCTTATATAACGTTGTGAGCCTGCTGATTCCTCTCCCGCTGTTTAACGAGCACGGCATATGGCGACTAATCGTCCAAAACATCGTGTACGCAAGCCTGCTGATTCTTCCCTTCTCCGTCGGCGTTATCGTGCTGGAAGCCCGGATACGCCATATGTCCGCCGCCTTCAACCGGACGATGGTGTACCTCGTGCTGAGCGTTTTTGGAGTCATGGCCTATGTCCTCATCGTCGGGACGTTGGGGGTGCTCGTACAAGGCGAGACTCAAACGTTTGTCGCGCTGCTCGCAACCGGGCTGATCGCCGTCATGTTCCATCCTCTCCGGGAGCTGGTGCAGAGGGAGGCGAACCGCCTCGTCTACGGGGAACGGGAAGATCCGTATGCGGTGCTGTCCAAGCTGACGGAGCAATTGGAGACTTCGCTTACGCATCGTTCCCTGCTGCCAGCCGTCGTCGCCAAAATCGCTTCCGCCCTGCGGCTCCCTTTCGTCGCCATCGACGTATACGGTTCGGAAAGCATTGAGCGGCTTGCCGCCTATGGCGAACCTGGACCGCATACCAGCACCCTCGAACTGGAGGTAAGGGGGGTGCCGGTCGGCCGGCTTGTGCTTGGCGTGGAGCGGCTTCAGAATGCGATTCCGCCCGACAAGCGCTTTTTGGCCGACGATCTGGTCCGGCAAGTAAGCATTGCGGTACAGACGGTTCGCTTGACCGGCGATCTTCAGCGTTCGAGGGAACGTCTGATCACCGCTCGGGAAGAAGAACGCCGACGACTGCGGCGGGACCTGCACGACGGCCTCGGCTCCTCGCTCGCCACCATGGCGCTTCGGCTGGAGGATACGGTTCAGAGCCAGGAAGAGCTTCCGGAGCGTTCGCGCAAGGCGCTGGAGACCATTCAATTGCAAATGCGGGAATCGATCGCCGATATTCGGCGGCTTGTCTACTCGCTCCGCCCTCCCGCTCTGGATGAGTTCGGATTTGCGTTTGCTTTGAAGGAGCTGATCTTGCAGTACGAGACTTCGTCTCTTCAAATTGTGCTGGAAGGGGCGGAGAGGGAAATGGATTTATCGGCGGCGGCCGAGGTTGCGGTTTATCGGATCGTACAGGAGTCGCTTACGAACGTTGCCCGGCATGCTCAGGCAAGCCGCTGCCTGATCCGGCTTTGGAAGGAAGAGGGGCATCTGAACATTCAAATTGCCGACAATGGCCGCGGAATGCCCGCCGACTTGACGCCCGGCGTGGGCGTCCGTTCGATCCGGGAACGCGCCGAGGAGCTTGGAGGCACGATGGCGCTGCATTCGGCGTCAGGTCAGGGCACGGATATACGCGTTCGCCTGCCCGTAGAGGAGAGGAGAAAAAAAGATGACAATTACGGAGAAGGATCGTTTACGAATTTTGCTGGCTGACGATCACCCCATGTTTTGCGAAGGGCTGGTGTCGATTCTTCAGTCCGAGGAGACATTCGAGGTCATCGGACAGGCTTCCAACGGAATCGAGGTCGTTCGAATAGCGGAAGAGCAGCAGCCGGATGTGATCTTGATGGATGTGAATATGCCCGGCAAAAACGGCATCGAAGCGACCCGGGACATTATTCTGACCTCCCCCCATATCGGAGTGTTGATCCTCACCATGTTCGAGGACGATTCGTCCGTCTTCTCGGCGATGAGGGCCGGCGCGCGAGGTTATCTGCTTAAGGGTGCGCAAAAAAAGGAGATCGTCCGGGCCATTAACGTAGTCGGGAGCGGCGAGGCGATCTTCAGCGCGGTTATCGCTCGCAAGATGATGTTTTATTTCGACGCCGTGTTGAAAAGGACGAGCGGCAACGTGCTGTTCCCTCAGTTGGCGACGCGCGAACGAGAGGTACTCGAATGGATCGCCCGCGATATGAGCAATGCGGACATCTCCCGTCTAATGGGACTGTCGCTCAAAACCATTCGCAACCACGTATCCAACATCCTAAGCAAGCTGCACGCGGCCGATCGGACCCATGCGATCATGCTCGCGCGCGAGGCCGGGATGGGCGGAAACGATTGATTCCGCGCTTCTAGTCACATTCCCGCCCCGACTGGCGTTGCGATCGAGATCGTTACCGTCGTCCCGACAAACTCCTCGCTGTCGATGGTGAACTCAAGCCGCTCGCCGTAATAAATCTGCAAACGCTGATAGACGTTAGCCAAGCCGACGCCGTTGGACCGCCCCGATGAGCCGGATTCGGGCTGAGATGCCGGAGCCTTTGACGGTGCTGCCTCTGGCGGTATTGCCGCTGAAGATGCGGCTTCCCCCGACAGAGCTTGCCGAACCTTCAGCAGGTCCTCTTCGCTCATCCCGATTCCGTTGTCAGCCACCGACAGTACAAACCGGCCCTCTGTCATCTGCGCGCGGATCGCGATCTCTCCGCCTCCGTACAGCTCTTCGATGCCGTGCTGGAGCGCGTTCTCGATAATCGGCTGCAGCACGAACTTCAGAATCGGCTCCTTCATCGCGGATTCGTCCAGCTGCCAGAGGACGGTGAATTTGTTCTGGAACCGCAGCTCCTGGATCGTCAAATAATTTCGGGCGTGCTCGATCTCATCGGACAAGGGCACGACTTCGCTGCCTTTATTAATCGTGAATCTGAAAATTTTGGCCAGCGAATTGACCATCGTGCCCACCTCCGCCGCTCCGTACTGCCGCGCTCTCATATTGATCGCCTCCAGCGTGTTGTACAGAAAATGCGGGTTGATCTGCTGCTGCAGCATGCCAAGCTCGGCCTTCATTTTCGACGTAACCAGATCCTTCTCCCTTAGCTGCTTGTTGACGTTATCCTCCATCAGCCGACGAATCTGCCAGATCATCCGGTTAAAGCTCTCCACGAGCCGCCCAATTTCGTCCCGCGATCCGGGAGCCTCATCCTCCTGCGCATCCGGCATGCTTTCCTCTTTCTCCACCGCCGTCGTTAATCTTTCGATCGGCTTGACGAGCAGCAGCGATACGTTCCACACGGCCGCGAGAATAATCAGAATGAGCAGAACGATAAGCAGAATAAAGCGGTGCAGCATGTCGTCGATCATTAAATACATATCGTCGATCGTTCTGAAAATATAGGCGGTCCACCCCTCGTCCCCGATCGGGCGGGAGACGATAACCTGGTTGCTTCCTTCGACCTTCTCGATCAGCGCGCTCCCGGCTTTCCCCTGATCGCCGCGCCATTGAGCGAAAGCTTCTTCCTTGAACCCTTGTGCCGACGCATTCGAATAGACGAAATCCCCGGAGCCGTCAAGCATAACGAAGCTCATCTTTCGATCGGAAGCGACCGACGAGAACGCCTCTTCCTTGAGCACGACCTGCAGATACGCTTCAATCGTTTTCCCCGTGGAAGGCGAAGGCAGCGACAGCTTCTTGATCAGCATCAGCGAAGGGTGTCCGTATACGTCTTTCAATCCGGTAATCCACACCGTCTGCTCCGGCTGAAGCTCGGACAACAGATCGGGATCGATGGAGCTCAGCTTAAACAGCGTCAAATTGTTAAAGAAAGCCGAGGAATAGCGTGCCGAGCCTCCCGCGTCGTACAGGACGAAATAGGACAGATCGCCAAGCCCCGGATAGCTGGCCACGGTGAAGTCGTCGATATTTTCCATGAACGTGTAAGGTGAAAGCAGATTGGTCAATCGGCTGTCCGTAGACAATCGGTTCGTCAGGCCCTCGTAGCCGTCCATCCGGTCCCTGAGCTCCACGACGAGATGGTTGGAGGAATCGACCGACAAATCCACGGCTTTATCGAACACATAGTTGTACATAAGATAGAGATGCATGCCGACAGCCGTCAACACCGGGATCAATACCGACGTCAGCAGCATCAGCAGCACCTTTCTCCGAATGGACAGCCTGGAAAACCGGGTTCCGGAAAAACGCTCTTCGGGAATGCTCTCCAGGTCGAGCTCGTTCTCCTTCTTCCAGACGATCCTGGCAAGCATCCGGAAAGGATACATGATCAGGTTGGAGAACTTGAGGGAAATCAGGAAACAAACGAGCAGCGTGCCCAAGAAAAAGCCGACATAGATTTTGGAGAAGCTTGGGCCCCACAGCGCGCTGCTTCTCTCCCGCTCGAAAAAAGCGATGTGAAAATCATATGGAGAGACGGCCTGCGTTCTTACCTGGTACAGCCCGTCGATCTGCTGCTCCCATTGCCGCGAGCCGTTCTCGATCCGCTGCGCGGCGGCGGCCAGCGCTTCCTCGCTCGGCAGATTAGACCAGAGCGTCTGCCGATTCTGATCGAACACGCCCACGTAACCGCTCCATATGCCCGAGGAGGGCAGCTCGGCGGCAAATATCCGCTCGTCAAGCACGATCACGGATAATACGTTTAAGTAGTTAACTCCGTTGTTAATGATCAGATGCCCCTCGACGCCCGCGAAAAATCGATTAAGTCGCTGCCACGAATCGTCGGGGATACTCCCTTTCTTATCCTTCAGAACGTCCGTGAACATGCCCTTGGGAATGAAGGTCGGCATACTGTAATACCGGGTGAACGAATCCAGCAAGCCCGCGCTCCGCATCTCGTCGATCCATGGGATATGCTCGTCGGGGAGCAAACGATTCGTCGCGAACGACTTGCCGAAATTCTTCTGGTTCAAGTTATCCCCGATAAAATAAATCCGATCCACCAGCCCCTGCGGCAGATGAAGCTGTTCCAATCTGGAGTCCAGCTCCCTCCGAGCCGTCGCTTCTTCCTCCGACGAACGCAGATTCAGGAACGAACGCGCGTATTTCGTAAAATCCGAAGATTCGATCTGCAGCGCCAAGGAGTTCATCTCGCTCAGCTTGGCGACGATTCTGCTCTCGACGTGCCGGGACAGGTTCTGCTCCGAGGCGCTCTGGATTTCCGTGCCGACATCTCTCGTATTCCAATAGCTGATCCCGATCAGAATCGCTTCGGACAGCATGGCAAGCAAAAACGCAATCAGCACAAGGCGATTGCGATAATAACGAAACCTCATGGCCTACCGCCCCCCGGACTCTGCCTGATAGAAGGCGTTGCGGTATTCGACCGGAGATTGCTTGGCATATTTCTTGAACACCAGCGTGAAATAGCGGGGGTTCTCGTAGCCGACCCTTTCGCCGATTTCGTGTATTTTGTAATTCGTCTGCTTTAACAGCGACTTGGCTTTCTCAATTCGATACAGAATCAAATAATCGATATATTTCTGCCCGGTCATTTCCTTGAACAGGAAGCTCAAGTAGCTCGCGTTCAGATGAACGTGCCGGGCTACGTCGTCCAAAGTAATGGTCCGATCATAATTTTCCTCGACAAAGCGCTTCGCTTCTTCGATGAGATAGTGCCCGTTCTCCCGTTCAAGCTCCCCGCCAATCGTTTCCTCACGGGCTTCCGACGCAACCTGCTCCTCCTCTTCGCGAGCGGACGGCGCGTGAAACAACGCTTCCGCTTCCCGATAAGAAAGTCTGATACGCCCCGGACCGGCCACGGTTGGTCCCATCACGTAAGACATATGCGATTTCAACAGCCCCCGGAACCGCTTCAGTCCCAGCACGATTCGCTCCATTCGCGCTCGCAAATGCTCCGGGCTCCGCTTAAGCTCCGCAACCTCGTCCGGATTCGTTAAAATTAAAGAAATTTGCCCCTTGTCATCGACCTCGTGATAGCCCATGCCCTGTTCGTCCCATAGATCCTGCATCAGGTTGTCGAGCGTGAAGAGAATCAGGTTCCATTCCTTATCCCCTACTCCCCTGGGCCGGTCGGGATAGGAGTCGAGACGAAGCAGGCACACCGCGTATTCTCCGTTCTCCTCCAGCATCACTTCGGAAAAGGCGCTCTCCAGCTCGATTGCCTCGTCGTTCATCGCCCGTTGAAGCAGGTCGCGAAGAAATTTTCGACGCAGGTGATGCGCAGACAGCTTCGCTTTGCGTTCGAGCACAGCGGCTCGCTCCTGCACGTCTTTCTCCCGATCGATCAGACGCGCCGCTTCAACCAGAACCTTCTCGTACTCTTCGAAATCGAGCGGCTTGAGCAAATAATCAAGCGCCCCGTGTTTCATGCACTTCTTAGCGTAATCGAAATCGTCGTAGCCCGATAACACTATGATTTTAATATGCGGGTATCGCGCTGCGACCTTCTCCGCCAATTCCAGTCCGTCCATGAGGGGCATGCGAATGTCCGTCACAAGAATATCCGCCGGAGCGAGCTCGAGCGCCTTCAGAGCGAACAGACCGTTCTCGCAATCGTCGGACACTTCGATTCCGAACGCGGAATAATCGAAGCTCCTCAGCCCCTGCCTGATCTCATATTCGTCGTCGACGATCATCAGCTTCAATTTCTCGTTGGCCATTCGCGATCCCCTCAGTCTCCGCTAGATGTTGGCTTTATTATAGGGAACTTACGGACGAACGATCAAGCTCAGCTCGCGAACGAAATCGTTCGTCCGTAAGTTCGCCTCCTCCATCGTTTCGAGCTGCCGTCCTCCCGCATACAGTCCTTCGATTCGGACATTCTCGATAAGATGCTCCGCATCTGAGCCGTGGAACAGAGAAGGCACGCCTTCGGGAATACGAATATCGCGAAAGACGATGTCGCGAATTCGCCCCGGCTCTTGATCGACCGACCAACGGTCCTTAAAGATCAGACATGCCATCGCATATTGACGCTCGTCCTCGATGCGCATGTTCTCAAAGCGTACGCCGCTGATCGTTCCGGAATCTCCGACGATAATGCACAGAGAGCCAAGCTCCTCCGTCCAGGTCGGCAGACTACGAACGATGTCGCAGTCCTCGAAGACGATGTCCCGGATGTCCGTGCGCGTCTCCCCGGTAATGCCGAAGCAGCGTACCTTATCGTTCCATACGACGCAGCAGCGTACCGTAATGTCCTGCCCACCGATCGCCGGAGGGGCGGCCATCGCTTTGACGACGACGGCGTCGTCACCGGTGCGGATCAAGCAATCCTCCACCGTTACCCGCCGGCTGTTGACGATATCGATTCCGTCGCTATTTTCTCGGTAGCCGAACAGCGTCAGATCCTTGATCGTGCAGTCGCTCGACTTCGCCAGATGCACCGTCCAATGCGAGGTGCCGACCATCGTCAGTCCTTCGACCTGCACGTTGCGGCTATTCGCAATCAGCATCGCTTTGCGGGCGTGCCAGTCGAGCATGGACAGATCGATGATTCCCCGTCCGAGAATCCGGACGTCCTCCGCCCCGTCCGCAACGATAAAATCCTCATATACTTTTTGCTTCGCCCAGTCGCTCGGGTCGATCGGAAGCTCGTCTTCCGGAACATATGCCCTCAGCACCGCGCCGCCCGCAATATAGAGAGTTTGGCCTTTTGTCAGCTTAAGCTTGCCGACCTTGTGCAGCCCGGGACCGAAATAGAGCACGCCCGGATCGCCTGGCTTAGGGATGTCCCGCTCCGGCGCATGAACTGTAAGGAACAACGGTCGCTCGAGATTCCCGTTCGTTTGCACGATCAGCTTGCAAGGTCCGTTAATGGGAATCCGCACGCTCCGATCCTCCGCGACTTCGGGAACGATCCCCCGCGATAACGGGTGAACCGATGCGCTGCTTACACCCTCGGAACAGTGCGCTGCCAACGTAACCTCCCCGGGACCGGACATATACTCGAAGGAGGCAAACGATGCCGGACCTCCGCTCGTCACCGGGGCAGCGTATACCGGGATTTCTCGCCCGCCGACAGTAATCCGCCAATCTCGGGACAGCACGAGACCTTCCGGATCGGCGGCGAACGCATCTTCTCCCTGACGCCTTAATCTTTGCTCGTCGACCGCGTACCCGATTCCTTCCGGGGCGGGATAAATTCGGATCCGGGCGGAGCCGATTTCGTAAACATTGGGATCTTGCATCATCGTTCCTCTCCTCGTCGCGCTTTTGCGCATCTTTCCAATCCTATTTGACTGTTAAGTCCTTGGCGTATTCGTTGATCGTAAAATGCGGGTCCTGCGTCGACTTCACTTTCTCCCCGTTGATGACAATGTTGTCGAAGACTACGTCCGAAATAATACGATCGTCGCTCCAGCCTGCAACCTTGATCTCGTTCGTACCGTCTGAATAGGAGGTAATGTTTTTGTAGCGGATTCCGCTCATTGCTCCCGGCCACGCCCAGTTGCCCTGAATCGCGCCGAAGTAGAACGAGGTGTCCATCTGCAAATTGATGAGCCGTTTCGCTTTCTCTACCCGGATATTCTCGAACGAGATGTCCTTGAACTCGGTGCCGTGGAGAGCGAAAATATTGATCGCGGAACGGTCCGGCAGCACATCCGGATGATCACGGTCGTCGTAATTGTAAAGAACGTCGATATTATCGAACTTAATATTTTTGAAATAGGCGGCGACCGTCTCCGCCCCGATTCCGATCGCATTGTTGGCGTCCGCCCATAGCTGGGAGTTCCGGTATGCGATGTTATAGACGGGAGGCGCCTTAGCCGGGTCCTCTTCCTGAGACATCCCCTTGATCGCGACAGCGTCGTCCGCGGAACGGATAAAGACCCCGTCGAACACGATGTCGTGGCTGCTCACGATATTGAAGCCGTCCGAGCTGGCGAAGCGCGGGCTTACCGCTTTGTAATTCAGAACGTTCACGTCGCTGCTGCCGTACATGGACGAGGTCCAGCTGTTCGTATCCCGATTGACGATGATGTCCCGGATCGTGGAATGCGTTACGCGGCTTAACGCGAGCGCGATATCGTCGTATTCGTCGTTGCTTCTGTAATCGTTCAGCAGAATGCCTCTGCCCCTTACGGTTACATTGGTTGCATCGTCCGCCCGGAAACGACCGCGGACGACCGCTCCTCCGCTAATATAGAGCGTCTGATTGGAAGTAATCTTCGTCGGAACCGAGCCGTACTCGCCCAAGTCGTGGAAACCCGGCTCGAAGAAAAGCACGTTCGGGTCGTTCGCATCCGGAATGTCCGTCTCCGGCGCTTGCGCGAACAGATGCAGCGCTTTGCCCTGATAGTTGCCGTCCAGGACGAGCGTAACGTTAGCCGGTCCATTCAGCTTAAACGTAATGGCATTGCCGCTGCGCTCGCCGCGTATCCCCAACGATCGGGGAACGAGCTCGAAGGTCTGATATTCGAAATTTGGCGTGATCGTAATCGTGCTGGCTCCCGGCATATCGAAGTATCCGTAGGAAACCGGCTGATTCCAGCTGTTGCTGCCGGCGTTGTAGAGATCGATCGCGGTTTCTCCGGCCTTCACCGCGAAATCCTCCGATCGGTAATTGACGGGCAAATCCTCCGGCGCAGGATACGCAATAACGGACTTCTCTTCGACTTCCGGCGTTGCTGTGCTAGCCGAGCAACCAAATAGCATCTGCGCGCAGGCTAGAAGCAGCACGGCATACAGTAGCGTTTTCCTGATCATTCTCGCTCACCCCTTAATCGCGGAAGATACGACCCCTTCCACCAGATAGCGCTGTCCGAGGAAGAAGACGACGATAATCGGCAGCACGAACAAAATGAGCCCGGCGCTTTGCACCTGCGTCAGCGTAATGTCTTTCTGGCCGGGGAATACGTAACCGATCGAGAACAGCGCCGTCGCAAGCGGATACTTGTCGTTCTGCAGAAACATAAACGGCGTAATGTAGTCGTTGCCCCACGAGCCGTTGAAGGAGAGAATCGCGACGGTAGCGATGACGGGCAGCGAAATCGGCAGGAAGATGTTCCAGAAAATCCGGTACGTCGAGCAGCCGTCGATCGTCGCCGCTTCCTCCAGATCCTTCGGAAAGCTCGAGAAAAACTGCCGGTACAGAAAAATGCTGAACGCGCTGCCGCCAAGAGCCCAGAAAAACCACGGCCAGAACGTGTTGATAAAGCCGATCTTAAAGAAGATGACGTACGTCGGAATCTGCGTCACGATTGCCGGCAGCATCATGGTCGAGAGCATCAGCAGGAACAGCACGTTTTTCCCCGGAGCCCTCAGACGGGCGAAGCCAAAGCCGACGAAGGCGCTTGTCAGCGTCGGAATGAGGACGGAGATCGCCGTGATGATGATGGAATTTCTCGCAAAGTTCCAGTAGTCGATCAGCGTTACCGCGTACTTGTAATTTTCCAAGCGAAAGCTTGTCGGCCAGAAGGTTGAAGCGGATCCGACCGTCTGTACCGAGTTGGTCAGCAGCCAGTAGAGGGGCACGACGAACAGAATGGACAGCGCAACAAGCAGCGTATAGATGACCATTCGGAACGGCTTGTTCCGAGCGCCTGCATTCACCATCTTATCTCCCCTCCTGATCGACTTCGTAGAATACCCATAGTTTGCTTGTCGAGAAGACGATCACTGTCAGCACCAGGATCATAATAAATAGAACCCATAACAGAGCAAGTCCGTAGCCGAAACGGCCGTAAGCGAATATCTGCTGAAAGGCGTGAACCGAGTACACGTAGTTCGGTCGAATCGGCAGAGACAGCAAGCTGTTGGAGTTGGCCGCAAGCAGAATCGGCTGCACGAAGATTTGCAGCGAGCCGATAATATTCATAATAAATTGGAAGAAGAGCACCGGCGTCACGAGCGGAATCGTAATTTTGACGAAGCGCTGCAGCGCAGTGGCTCCGTCGATCGCCGCAGCCTCGTACAAATCTTTGGAGACTCCCTTTAAACCGGCCAAGTAGATGAGAATTCCGCCTCCGACTCCCCACAGGAGCATGATAAGAAGCGGTACCATCGCATAATCGTAGCCGAGCCAATCAACTGGCTGCAGTCCCAGACTTTCCAGCGCGTTGTTCACGACGCCGTCGTCCACGAATAGCGATCTCCACATCGTGCCTACCGCGACGACGGGAATAATCGAAGGAATAAAGAACAGCGTACGGTAAAGGCCGATATTTTTAATATTTTGATTTAGCAGCACCGCCAGCAAAAAACCCAGAATGGTGCTTAATGGAACCATAATGCCGGTAATCAGCAATGTCCGGCCAAGCGAATACATCGCATCATTGTCGGTGAACACCTTATGGTAATTGGCGAAGCCGACGAATTTCAGGCGGTCCATATTAAACCCCGCATAGTTCGTAAAGCTCAGATAGAGACCGTAAAGCAGCGGAATCAGTCCGAGTAAAACAAAGACGACGAACCAGGGGGAGATAAATACGTAAAACTCCATCGCTTCCTTAAAGCTTTTCCCGCGGAAGCGCTTCGGCTTGGCGCCAAGCGCGGGCGCCGTGCCGGATGCGGCAGGTCGAATCATCGAGGCTCGCCTCCTTTGTGATGTGCCGGATTTGAAAAGGGGCACCGGAGCGTACTGTCTCCGGTAACCCCCTTGAATGAATCGTTACTCCGGGCTGATCAGATCCTTGCCTTCCGCGATCAGCGTGTTCAGCTCTTCCGTCATCTTCTGCGCGGCTCCGTCTACCGTATCCTTATCGAAGTAGACCGGCGTGAAATATTTTTCGAACACCGAATTCACCGCCTGATAGTTCAGGAAAGGACTGTAAGGCAAAGTTCCTTCCGTGTATTGCAGCTCGTTCTGAATAAAATCGTAATTCAACTTGTCGAACTCGGTCGTCTGCGGCAGCATCGCCGCAAGCGTCTTCGTTCCCGGCAGACCGTAGCCTTCCTTCGCCCGATCCTCTGCGGGTTTGCCGCCGAAGAACCATTCGAACACTTCCCAAGCTTCCTTCGGATGCTTCGAATTTTTGTAGATGACCGCCCCCGTTCCGAAGGCCGTCGGGGAGATTCTCTTGCCGCCCTCCGCCATCGGCGCCGGAGCGACGCCGAAATCGGCCAGCCTTTCCTTAGTCAACTCGTTCGTCTTCAGGAATCCGGAGAACCAATACCCCGCGATAATCATCGCCGCTTTATTGTCGACGAACAGTTGGCCGCCCCAATCGGTTTCCTGGTGCAGCGGGCTCGGACCTACGCCGGACTTGGCCGCATCCACCCAGAAATTCAGCAAATCCTTAACCTGCGGCGTCGTCAGGTCCGCCGAGCTGAAATCGCTGCTGAACATGCTGCCGCCCTGCTGAAGCAGTTGAAGATTCATCAGATCCTGGTTCGCCGCCGTGCTGCCGTTAAAGTAAACAAGTCCGTATTGGCTGACTTTTTTGCCGTTCGCTACGGTCAGCTTCTTGCCCAGCTCGACGATTTCTTTCCACGTCATCGCGTCCGTTCCGCTCGGTACCGGAATGCCTGCGGCTTCGAACATTTTCTTGTTGTAGTAAATCGTAAAATCCGGCGACCAGTCCTTCGGGAATCCGTAAAGCGGCCCCGTGCCTTGAGCCCCTGTCGTAACGTCATAGCGGAAGTTGTTAACGACCGGATAGAAATCGTCCGTGTGGAATACAGAGCTCGAATTAAAGTTTTCCGTCAGATCGAGCGCCATTCCCTTCAATACATAACCGGGCAGTTCGTTGGTGTTCGTGCGGATAATGTCCGGTCCGTTGCCAGCCGCCATCATTGCCATCAGCTTATTGTAATCCGCGGATACGAGCTCGACCTTGATGTTCGGATGGGTTTTCTCGAATTCCGCGACCATCTCGCTCGTGAATTCCGTATCGTACATCGTATGGCGGATCACAACGGGTTTGCCGTCGGACGCGCCTCCCTCCGAAGCGCTAGCCGATGCCCCGGCGCTTGGCGAATCGGAGCCGGAATCCGGCGAGGAAGCGCTATTGTTCTGCGCGTTGCCTCCGCATGCGCTTAGCGCAATCATGCTGCTCACCAAGAGGGTAGATAACAGAGTGGACCGAAACGCTCTTTTCATTTGAATCCCCCTAGAAGTCTTAAGTAAGTAGAACGTTCTACATTTCAAAGTATAGAGCCGCCGGCCGCCGGCAACAACGCGCGATCTTTTTTGATAGGTACACATTTATTTGGGTTTTGCGAGCGGCAACGGAATTGGGCGGGAGGATGGGGCATTCTCTAAGTGTGCGCAAAAGAAAGAAACCCTAACGTTGTAATAACGCAGGGTTTCTTGGTGGGAAAGCTATAGGAACTAAGTATGTTGTTAGTTAGTTTAGAGAACTCGGCGAGCCGTTACGTAAGCTTTCGTCCAGTACTTCGAATTGATGTCGGAGATCATGACGCCTTGGCTGCTGCTGGCATGAAGCATTTTGCCGTCTCCGGCGTAGATGCCGACGTGACTGATACCTTTGCCGCCGGTTTTGAAGAACAGAAGATCGCCGACGCTCAAAAACGCTTTATCAACCTTCTCTCCTTTGGAAGCCTGGCTGGAGGAAGTTCGAGGCAGAGAAATTCCCGCTTGATCAAACACGTACTGTACGTAAGAGGAGCAATCGAATGCGGAGGTTTTGCCCGCCGTCGCTCCCAAGCGGTACGGTGTTCCGATATAGTCCTTGCCGATGTCGATCAGGCTTAAAGCTTCCTCCGTCGCCGCACTGGCTTGAGGCGAAGCTATGAACATTGTTCCGAACAGTCCCGTAGTCGCCAGGCTGCACGCCAACACCAATTTTATCGTAAGTTTGTTTTTCATAAGCTAAGTAAATCCTCCCGGCATCTTGGGATTTCATACAGCATCGCTGCCGGGATTAAATATAGCACATCCGTTTTTACCGAGATTTTTCCAAGGAGAACGCAATCGCCGTCGTTGCGGCTATTCTGAGCTTTTCTTAAAAAACGGTTAGAAAAAATTAATGTTGATTCGCTTTTAACATTTGCGGGTTATACCCCCATTCATTCCATCTGAATCAGGACGTTTGGAATCAGCGATCTGCGGCCGAAAATACAGCGATGGACTACTAGACCGTCAGTTCCTCATGGCGAGTTTCCGACGTTTCGATCTGGATTGTCGCGTGCTGAATTTTGAATTTCTCTTCGATTGCCCGAATAGCCTGCTGCAAAATCGTTTGCTGATTCGCCTGGTCCTCGACAAGAAGGTGACAGCTGAGCGAATCCATCCCGGACGTAATCGTCCAAATGTGCAAATCGTGGACGTCGAGCACGCCGGGTATGCCGATCAACGCCGACTTGACCGCGCCTTGATCGATCGTTGCCGGAGTGCCTTCCATCAAGATGTGGACGGTATGCTTAATGACGCTCCAGGCGCTGCGCAGGATGAGCAGCGAGACGAGCACGCTGATGATCGGGTCCGCGATGTACCAGCCGAAAGCGAGCATAACGATGCCGGCAACGATGGCTCCGACGGAGCCTAGAGCGTCTCCGAGCACGTGCAGGTAGGCGCTTCTTAAGTTCAGGTTGTTTTTGACGTCTCCTTTGCGCATAAGGGCATACGCGCTAAGCAGGTTGGCGATAAGCCCGACAGAGGCGATCAGCAGCATCGACAGGCTGGACACTTCGGGCGGAGCCGAGAAGCGCTGGTAAGCCTCCCACATAATAAATCCGGCAATGACGAACAAGGTAACCCCGTTGAACAGAGCAGCCAAAATCTCAAATCGATAATAGCCGTACGTCTTGTTCGGCGATGCCGGTCTGGCCGCGAACCAGAAGGCGACCAAGCTTAGCGCCAACGCGCTGGCGTCGCTCAGCATATGCCCGGAATCCGATAGAAGCGCAAGACTGTTCGTAACGAGACCCCCGACGAACTCCAGCACCATGATGCCCGCCGTGATGATCAACGCGATCGTTAAGCCCTTTTTGTTCCCGTCTCGATTGCCGTCAAAATGGTGATGATGCCCCCCGATACCGTGATGATGGTGGCCATGATCGTGATTATGGCTGTGGTCGTGGTTGTGATTGTGAGCATCGTCATGATTGTGATTGTGGTCGTGATTGTGGTCGTGGTCGTGATTTCTACCTTTATGCTGGTCCTGCACGTGTTTGGACACTTTGTATCCCTCGTTCCATAACATATGAATACTTGCTCATATATTATATTGTTGCATTTGATGAAAATTGTCAATAACATTCTCCGCCTAGCATGGCCTATTTCGCAAAAAAGTCACGACAGCTCCGACGCTTGAAGATACAATAATACAAATTTAGGTTCGTGTTCCAGATACCTATTACCCCGACATCGGCTCAGACGGATCACATAAGTCCCTCCCAGATACCTATTACCCCGGCATCGGCTCAGACGGATCGAATAAGTCCTTCCCAGATACCTATCACCTCGGCATCGGCTCAGACGGATCGAATAAGTCCTTCCCAGATACCTATCACCTCGGCATCGGCTCAGACGGATCACATAAGTCCCTCCCAGATACCTATTACCCCGGCATCGGCTCAGACAGATCGAATAAGTCCTTCCCAGATACCTATCACCTCGGCATCGGCTCAGACAGATCGAATAAGTCCTTCCCAGATACCTATCACCTCGGCATCGGCTCAGACAGATCGAATAAGTCCCTCCTAGGGCGATCTTATTGGCAGGAATATGGGGATGACAGCGAGGTTAAGCAGGTGAGGCGGTCTTTTAGTTGGTGGAACTCCAGGAGCGACGCGGGCAAAAAGAACCTCTAGCTCCGCTTCGCAGCGGAATTCGAGGTTCTTCTTATAGATATTCGGGTATCTTAGGACGCCAGCTTGGAGCCGTCGATGTCCTGCGTGCCGACTCCCTCGAACCATCCTTTAATGGTGTCAAAATCGTTGGAGAAGGCCAGCGCAAGAATGAGCAGAATGCGCGCGTGCTGAGCGTTCAGGCTGTCGCCCGCGATAATTCCTTCGCCGCCGCCATACATCGTGCCCGAACCTGTGCGCGTTGTCGTAACGAAGATAACGCCTTTGCCGATCGCCTCTTTACGCGCTTCGTTCATCTGGGACGAGATGCCGCCCGCGCCCGTTCCGGCGGTAACAATGCCTTTGGCTCCGTCGGCGACGAAGCCCCGAATGGCTCCGCCGCTCATTTCCTGACCATTGTAGGCGATGCCTACGATCGGCAGATCCTTTTTCGCGATTTTCTTCAGATCGAACGGCGTCTTCCAATTCTCTTTTCCCGCTTTCAATGCCCGTGCAGGAGCGCGGTAGAGACGGATCTCGCTCTCGTCGATGTATCCCAGGGCGCCCATGATCGGCGTTTCGAACGTGTCCATGCGGTGAGCATTCGATTTCGTTACATCTCGCACTGCATGAATCATGTCATTAAGCATTAGGACGGTTCCGAACCAAGTCGTCTTCCCGCTTCCCGCCAGCTTGATCGCATTGTACAGGTTGGCCGGAGCATCCGTGCCGATAACGTCCCAGGGCCGCATCGCTCCGGTAATGACGACGGGCTTCTCGCTCTGTACCGTCAGATCGAGGAAATAGCCGATCTCCTCCATCGTGTCGGTGCCCGTCGTTACGACCACTCCGTCGTAAAGCTTCAGAGCCTCATCGACGACCTGCGACAGATCGTACAAATCGGCGATGGTATATCCGCCGGAGCCTTTGTTGCCGAATTGGTAGACCGAAACGTCTGCGATTTTATTTTTGTCCGGCAGTTGCTTCACCAGATCTTCCATCAGATAGGTTCCGGCTTTGTAATTTTGAAAGCTCGTCTGGTCCGCCGCCTTTCCGGCCAGCGTACCGCCCGTAGCGATGACCATGACGTTAGGAAGCGGAGAGGACTTAAATGCGAAGGGAACCGGCGGAATTTTGACGGAGGAAATCGAGGCGGAAGAACTCACCGCTGCAAACGCGCCGCTCATGCCGCTTAGCAGAAGCAGCAAGGCCAGAATCGGAATCATCATTTTGCGAGAAACACGAGAATAAGACATAAACATTACCTCCACATGTAAGTTTTCAACCGAGAAGCTAATCGAATCTTAAATCAATGTTATATTACATGACAAATACAACACTCAACCAATAAAACGAATTCATCCTTTCACAACTCCATTTAACGCCCACTCCCGCCATATAGCTCTCTTTTTCATTTCATTCATGTAATTTTACATAACACAAACATATCACAATTAAATAAAATGACAGACTCAGGGATTAAAACAGCTTATTCATGGTAGATTTTATAACAATAAGGGAGGGCACAAGCTCGTAAGAGAATCGGTCAAACGAGATGAAACAAAACGAGGGAGCGAAAGAGGTCGTAAAGCATTCGATCAAATAAGTCTATATAGCCATACATAAAAAACAGCCCCGAGCTCTCCCTCAGGGCTGTTAACTTTATTTCGATTCTTCAAAAGCGCGAAGCCCGAGGGCGATTGAACCGCACAGGCCCGCATTGTCGCCAAGGCCCGGAGCCACAATGTAGTCCACGATGCCGTCGGCATCCAACGCGGACGAAGCGACATACCCCTTCAGCCCGCTTCGCACCTGTTCGTGAATAAGCGGAAACAGCTGTTTCTGATGCATAACGCCGCCGCCAAGAATGATTTTCTTTGGAGACAGCAGCAAAATCGCGCTCACAAGCGCTTGCCCGATATAGAACGCCTCCATCTCCCACGCCGGATGATCGACCGGAAGCTCATGGCCTTTCACTTTCCACCTGGCTTCAAGAGCCGGCCCTGCAGCCATGCCCTCCAAGCAATCGCCGTGGTAAGGACATTTGCCTTCGTACGTATCGTCGGGATGACGACGCGTCAACACGTGGCCGCCTTCCGGGTGCACAAGTCCGTGCACCATTTTGCCTTCCGCGTAGACGCCGACGCCGACGCCGGTGCCAATCGTGTAATAAAGGCAGCTATCCAAGCCTTTGGCCGCGCCCCAAGTCGCTTCCCCAAGAGCCGCAGCGTTTACGTCCGTATCCCAGCCGATCGGGACCTCGAACACTTTCTTGAGCTCCGGCAGCACCGGGTAGTTGGACCAACCCGGCTTCGGAGTCGTCGTCACGTAGCCGTATTGAGGGCTTGTACGATCGATGTTAATCGGACCGAACGATCCGATGCCGATCGCCTCCACCTGCTTGTCCTGAAAATACGCCTTCACCTGCGCAAGCGTCTTCTCCGGCTGCACTGTCGGAAAGCTGATCCTGTCGAGCACTTCCCCTTGTTCATTGCCGATCCCGCACACAAATTTCGTTCCGCCAGCTTCTACCGCACCGATAAGCACTCCGTTTTCCCCCGTTTCAGTCAGTTATGTTGATCTAGGGCGTGTATGCAAACCCGCTCAGGGGCATCTTTCACCGCCTATTCGCCCCCTGCTTCGTCACTTTTGCTTGACGTACCCCCGGTACGCCTTCACAAAAGTTCCTTGCATGGAAAGAAAATTCGGCAATATCTGCTGTCCTCGGAGTATGCAGACACGCCCTAGTTGTCTACCCGGTAAAAATCCACCAACAGAGCCGCGACCGCTTCCTCCGAATTGTCGACGCTCACCTGTCGCTGCGGCTTGTCGAACAGCTCGGAGATACGCTCCGGAAACTTCTGCTCGATGCCCAGCAGCTTGATCGCCTCGTCGAACTTCGCCGGATGAGCCGTCGCCAGAGAAACGAATACGCCCTCTGCTTTGCCGCCTGCACGCTCATACGCCGCCACGCCGCAAGCCGAATGAGGGTCAAGCAAGTACCCGTATTTCTCCTCGTATCCGCGGATTGTTTCCAGACATTCCTCGTTGGAGACACTGTAAGCCGACAAGTCGCGCTGAATACGCTCGACTTCTTCGGCCGTGAACGCAAGCTGACCTTCCGCTTTGAAGCGATTCATGCGAGCGGTCACTTCCGCCGAATCTTCGCCGAGGAAGTAGTACAGATAGCGCTCGAAATTGCTCGCGATCTGAATGTCCATCGACGGGCTGTGCGTGCTCTTGAATCCTTCCGGCTTGTACATCCCTTCGCGAATGAAGCGCTCCAAAATGTTGTTTTCGTTCGTAGCCAGCACCAGCTGATTGATCGGCACGCCCATTTTCTTGGCCAGATAACCGGAAAAAATGTTGCCGAAGTTGCCCGTCGGAACGCTGACATTGATGCCGCCCGCACGCACGGCCTCCGGAAGCTTCAAGTAAGCGTAGAAATAATACACGGCCTGCGCCAAAATACGCACGAAGTTAATCGAGTTAATCGCCCGTAGATGGTACTTGGCCTTAAATTTCACGTCGGCGAATAAATCCTTAATAATGCGCTGGCAGTCGTCGAAATTGCCGTTCACCGACAGGTTCAGCACGTTGTCGTCCTGCACCGTCGTCATCTGCAGCTCCTGCACGCGGCTGACTTTGCCGTCCGGATGCAAAATACAGATTTGGATGCCTTCCTTGCCGCGAACGCTGCTGATCGCGGAAGCCCCGGTGTCGCCGGAGGTCGCGCCGAGAATGTTGATGACTTCTCCGCGCTTCTGCGCCACGTAGGCATACAAATTGCCCATAAACTGCAAAGCAACGTCTTTAAAAGCAAAGGTCGGCCCGTGGAACAGCTCCATCACGCTCAGTTCGTCGCTAAGCTTCGTCAACGGCAGTACGTCAGGGCTCGTAAAGCCGGCGTAGCTGTCCGCGATCAGCTTGCGCAGGTCGTCATCCGGAATTTCCCCGTTCGTATATAGGGAGAATACGTTAAACATCACCTCTTGGAAGCTGAGACCCGACCAGGCTTTCAATTGTTCTGCAGAGACAGTCGGAGTCGCCTCGGGAACGATCAGTCCCCCATCCTCGCCTAGCCCCATCAGGAACATATCGATAAAGCCGATCGGCGCGACTTTCCCTCTCGTGCTTATATACTTCATCTTTGGTTCTCTCTCCTTAAACGCTAAGATGGACTGGTCTAACATTCTTCATCCATTGTGGACGAAAGCGGCCATAATTTCAATAAGCTGTTCGCGGTTATTCGCATACAAGCACCTGACGCGAAAATCGGCCGCCCTTGTTCACCCTGCAGCGGTCCAAAATCTCGAAGCCGGCGGCCCGTATGAAGCGGTCCATCTCTTCAATCGTGACGACGATCGCCCTCGCGGCGAATCGTCTGGCGCTGAGCAGCATAGCCGCCTTCACATCGTCGGAAAGGACAGAGCACAGGTTATAAGGCATATCGATAATCGCAACATCGTATCGCCCCTCGATCTCTCGCATATCGCCAAGCGTCACAGACGAAGAGGAGCCGTAGCCGAAATAAGCCAGATTTTCTCGCGCCCCCATGGCAGCCAGCGGATTAATGTCTCTTCCAACGATGTCGATCCCCAGCGACATCGCTTCCAGAAGCACCGTACCGATACCGCAGCACGGATCGATCGCTCGCACGCCGGCCGTACGCGGCACTGCGATATTGACGACCGCGCGAGCAACTCGATTGCTTAACGCCGTTGAATATTGACGAGGCTGATCGCGGTGCTTCATCCAATCCGCATTCCCGCGATGCAGCTCCCCAAACAGCCACTGGCCGCCAAACCGGGCGAATCCGAATTCCCGCTCCGGGTTCCGCATGTCCGCCCTCCCCCGCAGACGGAAGCCGACCGCTCGTTCCAGCTCGCGCTTGCGCGCGTATTCAAAGCGCCCTCGTTCCTCGGGGTCATCGTTGTCGACCGCCGTCACCTTGAACGTCGCTCCATCCAGTTCCACGCACTCCCCCGCCAGTTCAGCCAGCTCCTCCAGCCCGTCGCTCTCGAACAGGACACGAATCCGGCTCTTAATGAACGGACTGCGGCCCGGCTCGACTTCCTCGCAGCTTCTCGTAAGGTTAAACCGACAGTCCGCCCCCAACAGAGAGCGCATCTCAAGCAAGCATAAGCCTCGTTCCTCCTCGGTAGAAGCTATCGCATAAAGGCAGTCCGCCAATTCCTATCCTCACCTTTTACGTATCGTTGTCTCCTTATTGTAAAACGAATCCTCCCCAATGCCAAAATACGAGACAACATTGTCACAATCCCTATTGGAATGTTCCGAAAAAAAGAACTACGATAAAAACAGCAACCGCCCGAATCGTAACGGAGGAATGCCCTATGTCTTATTTGTCCGTCAGTACCTGGAGCTTGCACCGTCTGCTCGGCCCTCTTCGATGGACGTCCTGGGACGCCGAGGCCGGGGAGCACCGCACGAACGAAGAGCCTCAGCCGGAAATCCTTTCGCTTCTGGAGCTGCCCCGCGAAGCCGCGCACAGAGGATATGCCGCCGTCGAGATCTGCCACTTTCATTTCCCTTCGAAGGAAAGCGCCTACCTGAAAAGTTTGCGACAAGCCTTCGCCGACGCGGCCGTCTCCTTCGACACGCTGCTGCTCGACTACGGAGATCCGTCGACGACGGACGAAGCCCGGCAGGCCGCCGATGGCCGGCTGTTCCGCGAATGGATCGACATCGCCTCGCAATGCGGAGCGAAGCGGATTCGGATCGTCGCAGGAGAAGCGCAACCTACCGACGAGCAAGCGATCCGCAAATCGGCGCAAACGCTGCGGGAGCTGGCCGAATATGCGTCCGATCGGGGAGTGCTCGTCGTGACGGAAAACTTCAAGGCGCTGACCTCGACCGGCGAGAGTTGCGCCAAACTGCTGAATCTGGCAGGCGACGCCGTCGGCATGATTACGGATTTCGGCAACTACAAAGGCGTAGCGAAGTACGATGAGATCGCGATGACCGCGCCTTGTAGTTCGTCCGTGCACGCCAAGCCCGTATACGACGAGAACGGCATACCGGATGAAGCCGAGCTCATTCGTTGTCTCGAAGCCGTCCGGGGAACGAGCTACGATGGAGCGTTCGTCCTGATCTACGACGGTCCGGGAGATATGTGGGATGGTCTGGAACGGACCAAGCGAATCGTAGCGCCGTTCGTATAAAAAGAAGGAGCCCCGTGTCGAACAATTCCGACGGGAGGGAACTGACGGGCAAACCGGGCATGTCGGAGGAAACGAGAAGCGAAGTCTGTCGGCTCGCGAGGGAGCTCGGGTATTGGACCAAGGATCAGCGAAACGCGCTGACCTACGAGAGAATTTCTCCTTATCCGGTTGTGCGACGGCGCTTCGTTCTTCTGCACAACGAGCAATCCGTCAATTTAATCGGTTGCTGCTGGCCGGTCTGCACGATCGTTTCACGGAGTTCGGCCATACCGTCGAGCCTTTGCTGCTTCCTCCGGAACTGAAGCCCAAGGCTTTCGACGATCGACGAACAAGTCGAGCCGGCTCACTATGCTCTGAGAGACGCCGGAGTACGGATCCCGCAGGATTGCCCCTTCGTCGGCATCGCGAACGAGCAGACCGACCGGCTGCCGGCGCTGACGCGGCCCCTGCTGCCGATTAAGGAGAGCGGCTACCGCGCCGCCGACCGCCTCTTGTGGCGGCTGGCGAACCCTAATCTGCCTTACGAGCATATCCGGATTCGCGGAGACTTCTATTCGGGAGCACAATGCTTCATGCCGACAAAACGTCGCCTTGAACGACCGCCCTCCTTGCTCTATGTCGTTCGTTGTTATCCGAATCGTCCGAATACACGATTCCTATTCAACGACAATTTTAAGGGCGCTCGTCTGAGCCGGATAGGATTGGTTAACCATTCCCGTCGTCCAGGCTTTCGCTTCTCGGCCAACAAGCGTTTCGTCGATACTAAGAATCGCCTCTCCGTCTCTATCGATCATTTTCCCGTCTGCGGACAAGCCGACCCAGAACGCTTCTGGATCGTCCGAGTCGCCGTTTTTCTTGTTGTCGTTAACGATCAGCACCCGTCCATTCTCGACGGATTTGATTTTACCGGTTACGGGCGGTTCGTTCTGGCAGCACTCCCAGACGGACAGCTCTAGCGGAAACGGTTTGCCCGCCAATTCGAACAGATCGGACTTAAAGGCTTCGACCTCTTCCTCCGTCGGCTCTCGTTCGATATCTCCGTAAGGACGGATCGTCATTATGACGGCCTTTTCGGTCGAATAGACGAGCTGCAATTGAAAGGCATGCTTCTCCTGCAGCGTCTCCCACTGCTCGGTCAGCAAGTTCTGAATCGCCTCCAATCCGTTCGGAGAAGGGGTCGGAACGTTGGACGACATCGCCGACGGCACTGCCGCGGATGGCGACGGGGTATCGGACGGAGTCAAAGACGATGCTTTAGCGGAAGACGGCGGATCGGACGGCGCAGCCGCAGGTTGATCCGAGGCTCCGCAACCGCTTAACAGAATCGCAACCAGTATGAGGGCTATCTTTCTCATTCTTTGAGCAACCTCCCTACTCGAAGACTATTTTCCAACTAAACGGAAAATAGGGCGAAAAGGTTGCACCTCGTCCACTATTGCGCAGTCTGGATGGAAGCAAGCTTCCGCTCTCCCCGCGCATAGAACACGATCGCGCTCACCGCTACGACCGCCATAGTCAAAAACAGCACCTTGCCGTTGTAGCCGCTCAGCAGCATACCGCCGATCCACGGACCGAGAAAATGACCCAGATTAGAAAACGACTGCGCGCCGTAATAAGCGCCGCTCATGTGGTCCGGAGCAATCCGGTCCGTAAGGATGTTGCCAGCGGGGAAGGTCAACATTTCGTCGAAGGTGAACACGATCATCGAGAGGATAAACGTCATCCAGCTGCCCGACAATCCGAAACCGACGTTGCCGAGCGCATAGAAGACAACGCCGATCGCTAGTCGGCCACCTTTAAGAGAATGCTACTATCCTACCTAATATCCGGTTCGTTTGCCACTTCCTTTTTTGCATGCCGCTAAGCAAAAACACCCTAATAGAAAGAGGCGCAGCCTCCTTAACGATAGGGGAATCCGCGCCGTTTCGGTGTCGGGCAATGACCGTTTATCCAACCGTCCCGTTACTCGATAAGCCGCAGCATTTGCACGACCAGCCTGCCGTCCCCTGCCAGCTTTTTTTCCCTGCTGCGAAGCTGGGACGAACCGTCTCCGTCGAGAAAAATGCCATCTACGAGCTTCCCTCCTCCGATTCGCTCGAGGATCGCTTCGCGAAAAGCGGCCAGAGTTCCCTTCGTCGAGCTGACGACAAGGTACAAATTGCCTTCCTTATCATAGACGGCTCCCGACCGGAGGCTGGTCTGATCCGGTAAAGGCGCCGCCTCCTCTGCCATTTGCCGCACCCAGTCTTCGCCGCGTACCAGACTCATGCTAATGCCGCCTTGCGCCCAGAAGCGCGCGCGATCCGATACTTCGATCTCTTTCGCCTGGCGGACAACCTGCACGCTCAGCAGATCCAGAGCGCCGTCCCAGACTAACGTCCCCCTGGCATACTTCACGTTCGCTCCTCCGGAACCGTACCGACCCGTTTCCCCGTGCACCGGCTCGTCGTTAAGAACGGCCACGCTCAGCAGAGCATCCTCGTAGAAAAAACCGCCGTTAACTCCGTAATGAGGCACCGCCGAAACGTTATTGCGAATGACGAGCGGTTCTATGTTGGACGGCCTCGTCCGTAAAAAATGCAGCTCCATGCCGTTAGTCGCTGTCGCCGTTCCATACTCGTACGCCCGCGGCATATTCTCCTCGTCGCTATCGCGGGCCCCTCCGACCGCGCCGACCAAGAACGCAATCGCCGCAATTACAGCTGCCAGCCCTAGCGCCGCAATGCTTGCAATGCCGATTTTAATTTTCACTGTGCTATTCACCGTATGCTAAACCTCTTTTTCCGCTATGTGCCGATCATGCGAATGGAATCAAAAATATCGCTTAGTTTAAAGGATATGCAGGTCATTTTACTAGAAGCAACTTTATCATCCGCTTCATACGCCTGCAGCAATTCGTAGCGCGCGCCCTTCAATTATGCAAATTCAAGCGATTTACCTCGTCAAAAGCTTCTCCTAACACAAAAGAAACGCAAGGCAGCTTGTCCGAGGAAACGCGATCGTCCGCTTCGTATACCTCTGCCAGTTCGTAACGCTCGCCATCGAGTCGATATTGCTCCAGTGTCCGCGTCTCGGGATCGACAAGCCAATACTCGGGCACTTGGTGCTTGGCGTACACGCCGGCTTTGACCACCTTGTCCCGCTTGCGAGAGCTCGGAGACAGAATCTCAACGACCAGGTCGGGCGCACCTTCAACGCCATGCGGCTTAACGATATCGATGCGGCTGCGATGAATCATTAAAATGTCCGGTTGTACCACATTTACCTTGCTTAAAATGACATCAAACGGAGCGTAATAGATTGCATAATCTGAACGACAGCTTTGTATTAAAAGTAGCAATAGCTCCCTGCTCACCGTCTGATGAATCGCCATCGGCCCCGGAGACATCAGCTCCATCACGCCGTCGATGATCTCATACCGGTTGCCGTCGTCCGGCATCGCCGCATAATCGTCGTAGGTGACCGGCTGCTCGCGAATAACCGGTTCTTCGTCCCGCTTTTTCTTCACCCAACATCCCTCCCGTATACGTAAAAAGCACCCGACAAAGTCACACGTATTGTGTTGGACTTTGCGAGGTGCTTCCTCAGCTTCTCTTTCTTCTATTATGTTAAATCGGTCGGAATCTGTCAAACTGCCGCGCCCATCGACTCAATCGTCCCTCGCCTGCCGTTTACGATAGGCCCCCGGCGAGATCCCGTATGCGGAACGAAACACCCGATGAAAATAAGTGTAGCTGCTCAGCCCCGCTTCGTAAGCGATCTGCTCAAGCGACAGAACGCTGTGCTCCAGCAGGCCGACCGCATGCGCCAATCGAAGCTGCTGCACATACTGCATCGCAGACATGCCGAAATGCTCCTTAAACAGATGCACAGCCCTGGATACGCTCAGCCCCGCTTGATCGGCAATCTCCTCCAGCCTTAGCGGCCGCAACGCATTCTCCTCGATATAGTTACGCATCCGAATCGCGTGAAAAGCCGCGACGGATTGCGCCGACGGAGCTTCCTCCAATGCGCGGTCCAGAAGCCGCAGCAGCGCGCGGACAATCAGCGTAACGAGTTCGGGATGCCCGCCGTCCAGCCTTCTCTTTTCGAGAAAAAGCTGATGCCAGATCGCTTTGATCCGCTCGTTCTCGGCGATTTTGCGCAGCGTCGGTCGCTTTTTTTCCGCCCACCACTCGTCCATGCCTTCTCCCGTACACAAAATAAAATAGTCGCCGCTAGGCTTCATTTTCGCTTCGCCGCGGGCGCCGATCCGCAGCTCGTAAATATCTCCCGGCCGGAACAGCAGTAAATCCCCCGGCATCAGATCGGTCATTTTCCCGTCGACGAGCGCCTGACATGTTCCTTCAAGCTGCAATCGGATAATATAGGTATCCAGTCCGTTGCGATACTCGTGCCTGAACGGCTCTTGATGCCTGGAATGGCCGCACAATTGAACGCTGATCCCGCCGATCCCCATTTTCCGACGCCTCGCTTCCTCAAATCAGAACAATCAGATCGTATAGGTATACAATCATATTGTTTCTACAAATCGCGCCGCCATTCCTCCTATAATTAATCCTATAATGCATATCAATGGAGGTTATGGATCATGAGCCACAGAAAGGTTAGAGTCATTCAAACCCGGCAGAGCTCTGAAGACAGATTGACGGAAAAGGCCCCCTTGAGCTTCCGACCGGACGAGCATGGCACTGAGATGCCGCTGATCAATATTTACGACGACCTGACCTATCAAGAAATCATCGGCTTCGGAGGCGCGATTACCGAAGCTTCCGCCGTAACGGCGGCCAAGCTTGGCGAGAGCAACCGCAATGAAATCATCCAATCCTATTATGACGAGCAGGACGGAATCGGCTACACGATCTGCCGCACACATATTAACAGCTGCGATTTCTCCCTTGGCAATTACGCTTATGTAGAAGAGGAAGATCCGACGCTCGCCAACTTCGACATCAGCCGCGACAAGGAAACGCTGATCCCTTACATCAAGCAGGCTGCGGACACCGCGGGAGACCGTTTCCTGCTGTACGCCTCCCCCTGGAGCCCGCCGAAGTGGATGAAGACGACCGGAGAAATGAATAACGGCGGCAAGCTGAGGCCGGAATATCGCGACGCATGGGCGCGCTATTATGTGAAATTCATCGAAGCCTATGAAGCGGAAGGCTTGCCGGTATGGGGATTGACGGTACAGAACGAGCCTAAAGCAGTGCAGCGCTGGGACTCGTGCATTTATACAGGCGAAGAGGAACGGGACTTCGTCAAAAATCATTTGGGACCGGCGCTGGAAGCGGCCGACCTGTCCCGCATCAAGCTGATGATCTGGGATCATAACAAGGAGCGCCTTTACGACCGGGCCAAAATCGCCTTCGAGGACCCGGAGGCTGCGAAATACATTTGGGGCGCCGGCTTTCATTGGTATTCGGGCGATCATTTCGAATCGCTGTCCGCCGTGCATGATCGCTTTCCCGACAAGCAGCTTGTCTTTACCGAAGGCTGCCATGAAGGCGGCGTCCAGCTCGGAGCCTGGAAAAGCGGCGAACGCTACGCGCATGACATCATCGGCAATCTGAACAACTGGATGTCCGCTTGGACGGATTGGAACATCGTTCTCGACGAGCAGGGCGGCCCGAACCATGTGGGCAACTATTGCGACGCCCCAATCATTGCGGATACGAAATCGGACTCGCTCACCTACCAAAGCTCGTACTACTACATCGGACATTTCAGCAAATATATTCGCCCGGGCGCGGTGCGTATCGGCTGCACCAAATATACCGATAAGCTGGAGACGACCGCCTTCCGCAATACCGACGGCACGATCGCCGTCGTCGTGCTGAACCGGACCGACGAGGCCGTTCCGTTCACTTTGCGCAGCAACGATGAACTGGCCGAGACGTCGATCCCGGCTCACGCTATTCAGACGCTGCTTTTCGCCAATCCATAATTAAGGAGACGATAGCCGCATGAAGAAATCCTGGATTACGCCCGAAATTCGCAGTAAAGCGCAGCAAATTTTGAGCGGCTTGTCGCTGGAGCAGAAGGCCGGACAGATGACGCAATACGATTGGGGCTTTAACCCGATCAATCCCGATACCGACCTTTCCCAGAAGGATATGATCTGCGAACAGATCGCTCAAGGCCTTGTCGGCTCGGTGTTTAACTTGGCCGGAGCCGAGGAGGCGAACCGGCTCCAACAGCTTGCCGTCGGCAACGGCGGCGATGGCCATGGCGTACCGCTGCTGATCGGCCGCGACGTCATTCACGGCTATCGTACGGTGTTTCCGATTCCGCTGGCTCAAGCTTCCGCTTGGAATCCGGCGCTGGCCAGCGCGACTGCTGAGGCGGCTTCGCGGGAGGCGCTGGCCGACGGCGTTGCATGGGTGTTCGCGCCGATGATCGACGTTAGCCGCGATCCGCGCTGGGGAAGAATGGCCGAGAGCATCGGCGAGGATCCGCTGCTTGCGTCCGCGTATGCGGAAGCTTGGGTGAACGGCTCTCAAATCGGCAGCGATAACCGGGATGGAGGGGGATCGGCCCCGGAAGTCGCCAGTTGTCCGAAGCATTACGCCGGTTACGGATTGGCCGAGGCCGGGCGCGATTACAATACGGTCGACTTGTCGGATCGCGTGCTGCGGGAAGTGATCCTCCCTCCGTTCCGCAAGGCAGTCGAAGCCGGAGCCCTGACGATTATGGCCTCGTTTAACGAAGTTAACGGTATACCCGCCTGCGCGAACCGCTACTTGCTGACGACGATTCTTCGCGAGGAATGGGGCTTCGAAGGAGTGGTCGCCAGCGACTACAACGCCCTGCAGGAGCTGATCACGCATGGCGTCGCCGCAGACGAGGAAGAGGCGTGCTTGCTGTCCTTGCGTGCGGGAACCGACGTCGATATGGCGTCGGGAATTTATATTCGCCACCTTCCGAGACTCGTACGCGAAGGCAAAGTGCCGGAAAGCCTCGTGGACGAAGCGGTGCTGCGAATATTGGCTTTGAAGCTGAAGCTTGGCCTGCTTGAGCGGCCGTACGTCTCCCCGAGCGCATATGCGACGGATTCGAGCCTGCCGGCCGAGCACATCGCCCTTGCCAGACAAGCGGCGCGCGAATCGATCGTCCTGCTGCGCAATGAGGGCGACGTTCTGCCGCTGAGTAAAGCAGCGGGTTCGATCGCCGTTATCGGATCGCTGGCTGACAGCCTTAAGGACCCGCTCGGCTGCTGGGCGTTCGACGGCAGACCGGACGACGTTGTATCTGTATTGGAAGGTGTGCGGCAAGCTGCGGCTTCGACCGCTGTCGTATCGTATGCGAAGGGCTGCGAGGTCGACGGCGTTTCCGGTTCCGGTTCGGAGGAAAGAGAGCTTGCTGTGGCGCTGGAGGTCGCGGGCAAAGCGGACGTTATCGTGTTGGCGCTCGGCGAAACGTTCGAGATGAGCGGCGAAGCGCGCAGCCGGACTAATCTTGATCTGCCGGGAGGCCAGAGACGGCTCGTCGAAGCCGTAGCCCAGCTTTGTAAACCAATCGTGGCCGTGCTTCTGACCGGACGTCCGCTCGCTATCCCATGGCTTCAGGATTACGCCGACGCCATCGTCCAGGCTTGGCATCTCGGCGTCCAGAGCGGCCGCGGCGTCGCCGACGTGCTGTTCGGCGACTACAATCCGAGCGGACGGCTTACCGTCACGTTCCCGCTGAACGTCGGACAAGTGCCGATCTACTACTATCGGAAGAAAACGGGACGACCTCCCGGAGGCGTATATACGTCTTATTATCTCGATTCGTCCACCGACCCGCTGTACCCGTTCGGCTTCGGACTGAGCTACACTTCATTTCAATATGGAGAAATCCGCTGCCCGAATCCGCAGGCTGCACTCGGGGAGTCGTTCGAGCTGTCGGTGGAGGTGTCCAATACCGGGAGTCGCGAAGGAGAGGAAGTCGTCCAAATCTATATCCGGGACGAAGCAGCCAGCGTCACTCAACCGCTGAGGAAGCTCGTCGGCTTCCGGAAGGTCAAGCTAGGGGCGGGCGAGTCGATAGTGGTCGCCTTTACATTAGGCGCGGATGCGCTCGCCATCCTTGACGCCGATATGAACGTAAGTGTCGAGCCGGGCGATTTCACCGTCTGGATCGGGCCTAGCTCAGCCGAAGGCGAATCCGTTCGCCTGACAGTCGAGGCTCCTGCTCAATAAGACGAAGGCTGGCCCATAAGCCAAACAAGCTGCTCTGAAAGATAATCGATGAACAAGGGGAAAAGAGGATGTACCTCCTGGAGACTTAATGATTTGTGCGGTTTTTCCTACAAACGTCCGCCGTTTAAGCCTGGACCGAGTTGATTTGTGTGGTTTTTCCTACAAACGTCCGTCGTTTGAGCCTGGTTCGAGCTGCGTTGTACGAATTTCCGACTAACTTCCCTTCGTAAGCTCATGTGTGCAAATAGATCCACCGTTAAAGTTCAATTCCCAATCAATCGGAAACGTTGTGGGTCAATCATGGCACGGAGACTGCCACATACGCTCCTGAAACCATGCAACGGGTTTACCCCTTCAGATTTCGGGAGCGTATAGCGTCAGAGGAAGGTACATCTCCCTTCCTTTAGATCATCCAAAGCAACCTGAGCGGCTTATAGGACTAGGACAGCCCCTTATTTTCGTTGCCGACGCCGCTCAGGCTTATCCTTAACGATCAGCCAAGAAAAATTGAATCGTCTTGTCCCCCGAGCCTGGAAGATGCTCGTGACCGAAATCCGGGTAGATGACGAGCTGCTTCGGAGCGGTCATCTTGTTATACGCCGCGAATTGCGTGGAAGGCGGGCAGACGGTGTCCATCAGGCCGACGAACATAAGCACTTCGCCGCGAATCCGATCTGCTAAATATTGCAGATCGATGTAGCCGAGCCTTGTGAAAATCTCGTCCTCGCGTTCGTGCAGCGGATCGAAGTGACGGAAGAAAGTCCGCAGCTCCTGGTAAGCGTCCTTCGCCAAATCCATCTCCCAGGTCCGCTTATAATCGCACAGAAACGGGAATACCGGAGCCAGCTTCTTCACTCTCGGTTCAAGCGCCGCACAAGCGATCGTCAGCGCGCCGCCTTGAGAGCCGCCGGCCGCATACACGCGCTCGGGATCGACTTCAGGCAAACCGATCGCAATCCCCGCAAGTTGGGCCGTATCGAGAAAAATGTGCCGGAACAGCAGGTTGTCCTCGTGATCGTCCAGCCCGCGAATAATATGCCCGTGGTGCGTGTTTCCCTTAACTCCGCCGGCATCCTCGGAGGAACCGCCCTGTCCGCGGCAGTCCATCGCCAGCACGGAGAAGCCCAGCGACGCGTAAGCCAGCTTATCGTTCCAGTCGCCCGCATTGCCCGTATATCCGTGGAACTGCACGACAGCGGGATGGGGCTCGGCGGCATTGCGCGGACGCACATATTTGGCGTGGATGCGCGCGCCGCGAACGCCTGTAAAATACAGATCGAAGCATTCGGCGAGCGGCGTCTGGAAGGAGCTCGGCACAAGCTCGACTTGAGGGTCTACGGCTCGCATCTCCGCAAGCGCTCTCTCCCAGTACGCGTCAAAATCAGCCGGACGCGGATTGATTCCTTGATACTCCTTCAGTTGTTCAAGCGGCATGTCGACTAACGGCATGAATGTAACATCCCTTTCAGAATGAAGATGATAAAGCGCTTCCGTTCCTCCACATGTTACCACAACGATGTCTTAGTTCAACATAAAAATTGCGACATCGATCCTACGTGTAAAACCGTCGGTTTCGAGCAAGCCCGAAGCCCCGTCAAACCGGCATCTTCTTCCACATCATCAGCGCCGCGCCGGTCGCAACAGCGTCCTCGCGCAGCTCCCCTTTGGTGAAAACGGGCTCGTACTCCGGGTAATAATAGACGTTCTTGCGAGCGACGCCGATCGCCGTATCGTAGAACCGGTCGTACGAATTGATCAGCGCTCCTCCTAGCACGACCGTCTCCGGATGAAACATGTTGATCATATTAGCCAGCCCGATACCGAGGTAGGAGGCCGCCTGCCTGAACATCTCCTCCACGTGCGAATTGTTCTGCCTCAGCTCCTGCAGGAGCAGCTCGTAACGGATGCGATCCGGAGGCACCTGCAGCCGCTCCGCCCAGTCTCCTCCGCTTATTTTCACCCGGGATTGCGCCAATCTTTCTAGCGCCTGAACGGAGGCGAACGCTTCAAGCGCGCCGAAGTTGCCGTCCTCGTTCAGGCGCGGGCCGTCCGTCTGGATGATCATCTGGCCGATCGCGCCCTCCATATCGAGCGAGCCGTGAATAATCTGCCCATAGGACATCATCGCCGAGCGCAAGCCGACCCCGGCGTGCACATACAGCATATGAAGAGGTTTAGCGCTTCTCATTGCCCATTGCTCGCCCATTAACGCCGCGTTGGCGCCGTTTTCCAGCTCTGCGGAGAAGCCGGTTTTCTCTTCAATCATCCGGCAGATCGGCACGTTAACCCAGCCCGGCGACGAGAAATAACGCGGCTTCACAATGATCCCCCGCTCCCTGTCCAGCGGTCCTACGGCTCCAATGCCTACTCCGACGACTTGGCTAGAATCGATCTTGTGATCGTTCAGAATCGCTTTCATCATAGCCGACGCATGGTCGACGACGCGTTCGGGCGTCATCGCCTCGTCCATACGCCAACGAGTGAGCGACATCGGATTCATCCGCACGTCGAAGAAGCCAAGCGTAGAGGAGAACCGCGAAATCTCCAATCCGAAGAAGTAGCCGTAATGAGGATTCGTCTCATATAGAATCGGTCGTCTTCCGCCGCTGGACGGTCCGAATCCCGATGCCTCGATCAGCTTCTCGGACACCATCTCTTCCAGCAGACGGGTGAGGGTGCTGCTCGTCATCGAATAACGCTCCAGCAGCTCCGCCTTGGAGACGGTGCCGCGCTCTGCAATATGCGAGTAGATCAGCCGTTTCGGAGACGGCATATCGCTGCTTCGTTGTAGACTCACGTTTATTCCCCACTTATCCAAGTAAACGCATTGGAAATATATTAAACCCATTATAGCCGATTTGCCTTTTCCAGACTACAAATAACTATCCTCGCCTCAACATAATGACAAAATGAAATTAAGTCAAACCAATAGAACCCATCAATAGATATAATAAATAAAAAAAGACCAACTTAATCCCAAAATGAAATAAAGATGGTATACTATACATTGAAGCACCTGCAACGAAGGCGCCCTTCCCGACAGAGTTCAACTTATATCAACCTACAGAAAGGGGAGGAATACCTATGAACGCTAAATGGAAAATGATAGGCTCGTTATTTACGACTTTTCTGAAAATGGGCCCTTTCACATTCGGAGGCGGCTACGCGCTTATTCCGGTAATCGAAAGAGAAATCGTGGAGAAGCGCAAATGGCTGCTAAGCGAAGACGTCGCCGATATCGTTGCGGTGTCCGGCTCCGTCCCCGGAGCGGTTGCCGTCAACTCGGCCACTCTGATCGGCTATCGGATCGCCGGCATCGGCGGAGCGCTGTCGGCGCTGCTCGGCATTTTCCTTCCTACATTCGCCTTAATGATCGGTCTGTCTCTGGTGTATGTTCAGATAAGGGACAATCCTAAGATCGAAGCCGCCTTTCTCTCTATTCGCGCTACCGTCGTAGCTATGATCGTCTATGCCGCCTTCAAAATCGGGAAAACCGCCGTCGTGGACTTCGCCTCGGGAGCCCTTGCGGCCATCGCCGTCTGCCTGCTGCTGTTCGGACGAAGCTTCCTGCACCCGGCATGGGTCATCGTCTTCGGTGCGCTCGCAGGCATCGCCGTCGTCAAAGTCAGAGTACTGCTGGGCAAAAAGACGAAGCTCGAGGAAAAAGAACCCGTTTACGACTACATGATCTAAACTCGACGATAATGGGGAATGGCTATGCTTATCGATTTGTTCTTGACGTTTTTTATGGTCGGCCTTGTCTCCTTCGGGGGCGGCTACGCTATGATTCCGCTTATTCAGGAAGAAGTGCTGACTCGCCACCAATGGATGGATGCGGCTCAGCTCTCGGATATGGTTGCCGTCGCCGGCATGTCGCCGGGACCGATTGCGACGAATATCGCCGTGGCCGTCGGCTATCATCAGGCCGGTACGAACGGCGCCATCGTCGCTTCGTTAGCGATGATCCTGCCGTCTCTGGTCTTGATTCTAGCGGCAGGCAAGCTTATTATGCGCTATCGCGACAATCAGCTCGTAAAGTCGTCCTTCTTCGGACTCCGACCGACCGTGGCCGGCATGATCGTCTACGCCGCCATCCTGTTCGCGCAAAACGCCGGCATAACGATGGAGTTCGATTGGAAGACCTGGAGCCAGCTTGCGATCTTCGCCGGTTCCCTGTTTGCGCTGATTTATCTGCATAAGCATCCTTTTTCCGTCGTGCTGCTCTCCGGGCTCGTCGGCATCGCGGTATACGGCTAAGCCGCCGTATTCCCGCCCGATCTCACGAAAGGGGCAACTCACTTGGAACAACAACCGAAGAAAGCTTGCTGCGCTGCAGGACGCAACGACGGCCTTGCCGGCTTGAGTCGGGAGCCGACAGCGACACCCGCGCCAGTCGCACAACAGAACGATACAAAATCCTCCCGCGATCCAAAAGACGGATTAGTACGGCTATCCGGAGGAGAATTCGTCATGGGAACCGATTCCCGGGAAGGATTCCCGGCGGACGGGGAAGGCCCGGAGCGCATCGTGCGCGTCGATCCGTTTTATATTGCGCCGTATGCCGTAACTAATGCACAGTTTCAGCAATTTGTGGAAGAGACGGGTTATGTTACGGAGGCCGAGCAATTCGGTTGGACTTATGTTTTTCACCTGTTCGTATCGGAGAAAACGAAGCGTCAGGTCGTCAGCGTGCCGCAAGCGACGCCTTGGTGGTATGTGGTTAACGGAGCCTACTGGGCCAAGCCGGAAGGATCGGACTCGAACATTCACGATCGCATGAATCATCCGGTCGTACACGTCTCCTGGAACGATGCGGAGGCTTACTGCAGGTGGTCGGGTCAGAGACTGCCGACCGAAGCGGAATGGGAATACGCCGGCAGAGGAGGTCTGGAGCGCAAAACGTATCCATGGGGAGATCTGCTCAAGCCCGACGGTGAGCATCGCTGCAACATATGGCAAGGAAAATTCCCGGTCAAAAACAATGCAAGCGACGGTTACGAGGGGACGGCTCCCGTCGATGCGTACAAGCCTAACGGATACGGGCTGTACAACATGGCGGGCAATGTGTGGGAATGGTGCGCGGACTGGTTCACCCCGGCCTACCATCGGGCGACTCCGAACGCGAATCCGCGCTTTGAACAGCCTACCGGCATACGGTCTATGCGGGGAGGCTCTTACTTGTGCCACCGTTCCTACTGCAACCGGTACCGGGTCGCCGCCAGAAGCTCCAATACGCCGGACAGCTCGACTGGCAACGCGGGCTTTCGGGTCGCCTTCTCGGCGATTGATTAAAGGAAGGAACTGTCCCATAAGTAGGGTCGTACCCATTCAGATTTCGAGATCGTATAGCATCGTAAGGAGATATATGCACGACAACACTTTCTATCGATCATCCTTTTGTACGACTCTTTTTATGCTTGTGGGACAGCCCCTTCCTTTTTCGGGCGTACGGACTACTATCTGAAATATTGCGCCAGATGAGCCGCCGCCTTCTCGATGCCCCTCCGCTCGGCTTCGACCGTTCCCCAATAGCGATGGTCCTCCAGTTCGATGCAGATCGCTCCCTCGTAGCCCAACCGGTCGAGACGGACAGCGACCTTGCCCCAATCGACCTCCCCGTGTCCGGGAATCGTATAGCGCCACGCCCCTTCCGAGAAGTCGTACTTCGCTCCGAAAGTCGCAGGAAGCGTTCCGCACTCGTACAGCTCATCGTACAACACTTCCGTATCCTTGCCGTGGCAATGATTGATCCGTTCCCCGAACTCGGACAGCGCCCGCAAGTAATCGATGCCGAGACGAACGAGGTGGGACGGATCGTAGTTCAAGCCGAAGTGCTTCGATGGTATCGCCTCGAACATCGGCCGCCACATCTCCGGGGTACAGCCGAGTGTCGGATAGTAAGGGGCAGGTCCGGGCCAGCCCTCGATCGCAATGTAGATTCCCGTTTTTTCCGCGTAATCGACCACCTCCGGGAACGTCTCTCGCCAGATGGCGAATCCGTCGGCGCGAGGAAGCGTCACGTCCTCCGGCACGAGGCACATAAACATGATCTTGCCCCCGAGAGCCGCCATCCCATCCATCTGCTTCTTCACTGATGCAACGGCGTCCGCACGTCTGGCTTCGTCCCTGCTCAGCAATTGCGAGACGCCTTGCGCGTCCACCGAGCCGATCGCAATGCCGGCCTTGTCGCATGCGGCCTTAACTTCCGTCGTAAGCTCGGGCACGTCAAGCGCGTCGAGGCCGGCCTGCGCCGCCCAAGCTGCGACCGCTCCAATTCCTTCCTTCCCGATCCGGGGAGGGATTCTCATTCCGATACGGAGACTCATCCCTCGGCACCCCCCTTCTCACGTGCATCCTCGATCGGAGAATAACCCGCCGCTTCGTACACCATCTCGGAAAACTTCACGACCCGGTAGGCGAATTCGCCGCTTACCGACACGTCTTGCCGTCCGAGGATCGCATCGACGAAGCTCTTGTCCTGGTTCGTCGTCTGCTGCGGAAGCTCGGGAACGATGGGCTCCTCGCGCAGGCGTCGCAGCGTAATGCGGCCATTATCGTAGAAGATGCCGCCCTCTTCGCCGCAGAAGGCGTAGGTTTCATGCCAGCATGGCGCATAACCGATCAGGTTTAGCCCGCCTACCGCGCCTTCCGCGAAGCGAATGGCGGTAAACGTGTCTATCTCGACCGGGGAGCCGTGCTTGTGCAGCTGCGTCTTGACCTCGACCGGCGTCAGCCCCGTCGTCCATAGCAGCACGTCGATAATGTGGCTGCCCGAATCCATCAGGAAGCCGCCGCCCGACAACGCCGGGTCCTGCCGCCAGGTGCCTGGCGTTCCTTGTCTCCACTCCTGGTACAGAGTCGCCGTAACCGAAGTCAGCTTGCCGATCTCGCCGCGCGCTATCGCCTCTTTAATGTAAAGAAACTCCGGTTGAAAATGGCGCTGGTACGATACCTGCAAAATTTTCCCCGACTGCTTCGCCGTCTCGATCAGCCGCTCCGCTTCCGCTGAACTGCAGGTCATCGGCTTCTCGATCAACGTATGCAGCCCCTTGTTCAGCGTATCCGTCGCCTGCTCGTAATGCAGCGTATGCGGGGAGCAGATGACGACGGCATCGAGCTCGACTTCCTCCAACATCGCACGGTAATCCTCGAACTGCGCAGCCTCGTGCAAATCGAATTTCTCGACAAACCTGTCTCTGCTCCGCTCGCTTGTGTCTGCAAGTGCTACAATCTCGACCTTCGGCAGCTCCAACAGCTGCCTTCCGTGCCATTCCGCAATTCCACCCGTGCCGATCATGCCGATACGCAATCTGCTCATCGTTAGCCTCCACCTATCAGGATTCGGATTAGACAAGATCAGGGTAGCAGATCGCAACACCTATGTGTATCCACAAATGCGACATCGGTATACGATATTGTACCGTTTCCTGCCGGAGGCTCCACAGTCTGAATACTGGAAGGTCTCCTATCGAAAACGCATGCCATTGCTGGCATGCGCTTAGTTTGAAGCCTATTTACCCTGGTGGTCCTGCTCTGCATACTTTTTAAAGTTATCTAGGATCGCCTGCCATCCCGCCTGCTGCATCTCAACCGGGTTGGAGCCTTCCGCGTCGAACGCTTCGACGATCTTCGTCTCGTTTCCTTGCCGAATGAAATCGATGCTTACTTTTCTGCCGTCGCCGAGCGAGTAGGCAATTTTCGAATGCGTCTCGACCTCGTCGTACGTGCCGCCGAAATCAAAACCGAAGCTTCCATCCTTCGCTTCCATTCTGGAGACGAATTTGCCTCCGACCGTAAGATCGTTCTCGGCAAATGGAGTATGCCAGTCCTCGGACGCGCTATTCCACTTCATAATGTGCTTCGGATCCGTCCAGTATTCCCATACGCTTTCGACCGGAGCTTGAACGACAGCTTCTACCGTAATGACTTGCGCCACGTAAACAGCCTCCTTTAAATTGTTGTTCAAAAAGCCCGCTTTTGATCACGAAGCATCTCAAGCAGCATATTTGAACTTTCACTTTAAATAGCTTGCTTACTAATTATAAACGCTGTCGTTCGCCCATTCTACTTGAAAATGCAGCTCCCATTACGTTGGGAAGATCCTATAGACTATCCCACTTTAAGCCTATCACAGCTTCTCATCGGCAGTTTCCAGCAGAACGCCCGACTCGCGGCAGGCCAGCGCAATCGCCTCGTCGGGCTGGCGATCGGTCACAATCCGCTGCACGCCGGACAGAGGCGCAAACGAGATCAGCATCTTCGTTCCAAACTTCGAGTGGTCGGCGACGATCGTCGTTTCGGTCGACTGCCGGATCGCAATCTGCTTGATTTCCGCTTCGTAGATATTGGAATTGCTGAAGCCATGCTCTACAGTAATGCCAGTCGTACCGAGAAAAGCACGATGAAACGCCATTCCCGACAAGCTTTGCACCGCAAGCGGCCCGGAGAGGGAATGCGTCGACTCGCTATACGTGCCTCCCGTCATCATGACGGGAATCTGTTTGCCGGATAGCTCAGTCACGACATTGAGCGCATTCGTCACAACCGTAATGTTCATTCCGTGCGGCAGGTAGCGGGCGATCTGCGAGGTTGTCGTCCCGCCGTCGATAAAGATCGACTCCCCCGGCTTGATCAGCGCCGCAGCCCATCGGCCTATTCTCGCCTTCTCGTCCGTCAGCAGGGCGACGCGTTCCTGCAGCGCCACGTCCCGACCGACGAAAATGACGCCGCCGAACGTGCGCTTGACCTCTCCCGCTTCTTCCAGCTTTTCTAGGTCGCGGCGTACCGTCATTTCAGTCACGCCGTACGTTTCCTTTAAGGTCGACACCCGAACCTCGCCCTCGCGGGAAATCTGTTCAAGCATCTGCTGCTGCCTTGCATTTAAGCTGTAGTAGGTCCCTTTCATTGCCGTACGGCCTCCCGATCGTCCATTCGCTATCCCTCTATTATCGCTTGCCGTCAATCGACGTTCAACTCCAATCGATAATTGACCGACTGGCCGGGTTCGAGAACGAATAAACCTCCGCGAAGACGCTCCGACTCGCGCCCTTCGACGCGACAGTTAGACGGCTCCAGACCGAGTACGTGCTCGCCTGCGCCTGGCATTCGCCATTGGACGAGCAGCGGAAGCGTATCGGTCGACCAGCGCAGACCAACCTCCGTCGCCCTCGTTCCTCCGGCCGTCGGAAATGCCGGTTGAATGATTCTCGTCTCCGCCATGCCGTCCTGACCGGCCGCTTTGCGTTTTAAGGAATGATAGAACACCGCTTCTTCGGCATTCGGGTCAGGCGTTTCCCAGGAAGTGCAGCTTTCCAGTGCGGCTCCAGCCCCGCCCGAGCGGACTTCTCGCTCAGCTTCCGGAAGCCGAATTTCCGCCCGCTCGTCAAGCAGAGGAAATCCAAAATTGAAGTGGTAGAGCATCATATGCTCCGCAGGCCGGAAGCCGAAGTTCTCCACTCTGTCTCGGATTTCGATGCGATTGTCGCCCAGCCTGCCGGACAGCTCCCGCGTTAATCTTAGCTTGCTGCCGAAGATCGCCGTTTCCTCCACGATGCCGGAGACGCTCCATTCCAGTTCGTCGCCGATCCATTCCTCACGGATGCCGATACTACGGGCCGGAGTATGATGCACTCTACCGTGGAGGCCGTAGCTGCCGGTTTTGTCCTGTGACGGGGAACCGACATGCGCCAAGCCGCAAGTCATTAACAGACCGCCCGACGCCGTGCGCAGCCAGCCGGTTCCTTCCGGCTCGTAGAAAGACGGATACGCATTGCCGTTCGGAGACTGCCAGGAGATTGGCGTTCCCCAAAGCTGCGCCAAAGAGATGTCCAATCCCTTGGAAGGACTAATCTCGAACGACAGCCCGGCTCCAGTCCGCACCTCGATCAGCTCAGTGCCCGCTTCCTTGCCTTCCGTCAGCTTCAGCCTCCGGACGCCGCCGATCTGCGCGATGCTGCCGACACGAGCCTCGATTTCTCTTCTTGTCCAACGTTTGCCGTACAAGTGCATGCCGGTTCCCCTTTTCCCGTCAGTCCTCGATCACCACAGGCATTCTTTCGATTCGCGGATCGGTGAAAATATCGAATTCGTCCCGACTCGTGCTGGAAAACTCCGAGACGATCGCCCCTTCCGAACCCCCCTGGAACCAATGCTTCGTATTCGGTGGAATCGTATACTGCTCTCCCGGCTTAAGAACGATTTCATGAAATACAGTGTAGTAAGGCTCGCTTCCCGAAGGAACGATTGCCTGGGGAGCGGCAGTCGCTTCCCCCTCTACGTATAAGTACACAAGCCCCCATCGGCAGCGAAAGGTTTCCATCTTGCCCGGTTCGCCGTTGATCGGAGGATGAATATGCTCCGGACACGTCTGTCTTGGGAAAAGAACCAGATCCTTGGCGCAGTAACGGTCCGTATTCACGTACGTTATCAATTCGAGGCCCTGAGTCTCCAGATCGCCAAGTCCGAATCCAGCGACTTCGATATTCTCGCGCTCTACATCGGTCAGCACGATGCCCGCTTCCGCCAGCAGCTCTGCCGCACGCTTCTGGGCTCTTCTCACTTCGCTTCGCAGTATCGACATTTGTTCAGCCTCCTTCTTATTCGACCGCATCCGGGGCCCAGATTCCGTCGACGGGCTCGCGCGACCAACCGGGCAAAGACAACCCCGTTTCCCGCTGCGGCCAGCCCGCATCGATTCTCCTCTGCAGCCCGTCCCAGTCCGGTATACCACTCACCGCATCGGCTCGTTCTACGTTAAATGCGCCCGTACCCACAGCGGCCAGCAGCGTCTTCTCCGCCGTTAGCCCCTTGAGCAGACCGGCCAGGAGGCCGGAAATCGTACAGTCTCCAGCTCCCGTCGTTCCCGAGACTTCCACTCGGAAGCATGGTGCATACAACTCGCGATTCCGCCAGCTTTCGTCCGGAGCGCACGCTCCCATGCCCCCCATTCGCTCAGTGCTGCCGGTCGTGCGCAGGTATAAGCCGTGCTCGCCCAGTTTGATCGCGACGATCGCCGCGCCCATATCCAGCAGCTCTCCCGAGAGCTCGGACAGCAGCGAACCGTCCGCATAGCCAAGCAGTTCGTCCGAGCCTTGGCGCTCCGACAGTTCTCGATATAGCTGCGGCTTCAACATGTACAAAATCTCTTCAAAGCTTGGTAAAAACACGTCGACGTGCGGCAGCGCAATTCGTAAAATCGACTTCCAATCAGCCCGTCCCGCCGGCGACTCCGGGTCAGGCCGTGCGAGATCGAGCGAAACCGTCAGCCCCCGGGACTTCACCAAAGAGAGCAGTCGTACCAGTTCAGTTCCGCCGTCCTCATACATCCGCTTCATCAGAGGCGGATAGCCGAAGTGGAATAGTCTGGCTCCCTCCAGCTTCTCCTCGGTCACATCGTCCGCCGAGAATGTATCGTTCGCGCCCGTGCAGTGTAGAAAAATCCGGTCGATCCCCGGAGGACTAATGACGACGGAATACGAACTGGTCTCCCCGGGGGCGACGATCATCCCCTCTGCTAGCCGCTCATCGTGGCCCCGGACAATAGACCGAATCGCTTCGCCGATCAGATCGTCCCCGACTTTCCCCATCAAGGTGACAGGCAAGCCGAGACGGTGCAGAGCGATGCCGGTATTCGGCACGGCTCCACCTGTCGACAGCGCAGCCGCGCCGACGTCGATCAGCTTGCCGGGAACGAGGAGATCCCCCACGCTCTGACCGGGCGTCGAAGTGCCGCGCATCGCCGGAATAATATCCAAACAAATATGGCCGGCTACGACAACCTCGCTTACCGCTGCGGAGTTCAGGCGTTCGCTCACGCCCCGTTCCCCCAATCGACGACCGCAGTTCCGCCCGTCTTATGCGATTCAAGAGCAGCGGTGAACAAATGGTGGCTACCGGCCGCCTCTTCCGGAAGAGCGCACGTGAACGACTGCTGCATCCCTTCCTTGCCATGAACGATCTCGTCGCAGAACGCCGCCCACATTTGCAGAATCGAATCGGAGAAGCCGAATTCGAAGATTCCGCCGGTAATTGTGCCGTAAGCCGATTTGTAAGGCGCGTCCACGACATGCCAAGCTTGCTGTCCGCCCGGCGAGTAAGGAAGAGACGCGACTTGCTTCGGATTTTTGGTCGTAAATTCGGCGGACATCTCCGTGCCCTGGATCCGAATAAACCACGTATTCGCATGTCCCGGCGCGATCCGTTTCGTCGATAGTACCATCGGAAACTGTTGATCGGACGTCTGCACATCGCAAGCAAGAATCGCATTGTCCCACGTCTCACAAGGAGCCATGCCGCCCTTACCGTCCGGGCGCTCTTCAACGATTTTGGAAAGCAGCGCGCGCACGCTGTTCGGCTTCCAGCCGAAGCGCATCGGCAAATGAAGCACGTGCAAGCCGAGGTCGCCCATGCAGCCGTACTCTCCGTTCGTCGCGATCCGGCGCTTCCAGTTGATTGGCTTCGTTGGATCCAGGTCGCTGGAATGCCAGAACCCGGCTTCGACTTCGATGATTCGTCCGAACTTGCCTTCCTTCACCCACTGGACGATTTGCTGCGCCCCCGGGAAAAACGGAAATTCCGACGAGCTGCGTACAACGACTTGAGGATTTTCCTGAATGGCCGCCATAATCGCCTCGTTCGCCTGCAGGTCGATGCCGAACGGCTTCTCTCCCAGCAAATGCTTGCCCGCCCGGATAATATCGATATAGATCTGCTCGTGCAGATTATGCGGTACCGCGCAGTAGATGGCCTCGACCCCAGGATCTGCGAGCAGCTCCTTGTAGTCCGTATAAGCGCGCTCCACGCTCGGCACATTTTCCTGGAACCACTGCGTCGCCGCCGGATTGGCGTCGCAAACCGCCACGATGCGCGGCTCGAAATCGACGCCGGTCAGATGGCACCAGCGTGCCGCCGCACTGGCAAACTCCTTGCCCATCAGCCCGCAGCCGATGACGCCGAAGGATACGATTGTTTTCGCCATTATTTCTGCGCTCCCTTCAGAATCGCCAGCGCCTGCTCAGCCCCCGCGCCCTCGTGCACAATGCTCATCAGCGCCGAAGTCATAGCGCCCGGAGTCGGATGCTGTACGACGTTCCGACCGTACACGATGCCTGCCGCTCCCTGGTTCATCAGCTCGACCGTCCGGTTCACAATCTCCTCGTCGCTTGCGCGTCCTCCCCCGCGAACAAGCACCGGAATGCCGGACGCCACTTCAATGACGCGGTGATACTCGGTCACGTCGTCGCATGGATCCGCCTTGATGATGTCCGCTCCCAGCTCGACCGCCTGCCGGACGAGCGGCATAATTTTGCGAATGTCGCCGTCGACCATATAGCCGCCCTTCTCTTCGTTCGGCAGCATGACCAGCGGCTCGACCATCAACGGCATGCCGTATTTATCGCTTTCCGTCTTAAGCAGAGAAACGTTGCGAACGCATTGGTGATGCAGCTCCGGCTGGTTCGGCAGCAGCAGCAGATTGACGCACACCGCTACAGCGTCCAATTGCACCGCCTGCTCGATCGCGCGGTCAACCAGCTCGCTGAACAGATGACGCGGCAACACGTTTCCGTAAATGTTGGCTGCGTCCGTACGCAACACAAGGCCGGGCTTCTTCTTGCCTGGGATCTCCTGCAGCAATCTCGCCTGTCCGGTGCTGAGCTGAATGCAGTCCGGTCCGGCCTGAACGACCGTCTCAATGGCACTCTTCATATTTTCAATGCCGGCAAGGAAGGAATATTCATTAAAAAAGCCGTGGTCGATCGCAACGTCGAAGCATTTGCCCTGTTCGCTGAACATCCGGTTAAGTCTTGGTTTGTATGCCATTTTGTTAGCTCCCTTGTTCGTTATATGTTTGTTTATAACATAATATTAAAACAAACGAACATCATTGTCGAGCAATATTTAATCAATTACGAGAATTAAAAAACCGGTCCGCTCGGCAATAAAACCGAAAGCGGACCGGACTTCTTGAACATTGCGAATGAATTAAAACTCCAACTCGTGAATCGTGCCGATCGGGCTGCACAGCAGCTCGCAGCCGTCCTCGCGGATAACCGCGCCCTTCTCCCAGCGGATGCCGAACGTGTCCGTGGTGACGAATGTATCGATCTGGAACGTCATGTTCGGCTGCAGCAGATAGCTAGACGACGTCTCCATCCACGGCGCTTCCACCTCGATCATTCCCGTGCCGTGGCACGGGCCGTACAGATAGTTTTTCTCGTAACCGTTATCTTTGAAAAATTGCAGGAAGCCTTTCGCTACGTCACTCGCCAGTATGCCCGCCTTCAAGTTCGCCTGCGTCCATTCGTGCGCCTTCAGCCCGAACTCGATGACCGCGCGGCGCTCCGGCGTCAGCTTGCCGAGGCTGATCGGCATGCCGATGCTCGGCGAGTAGCCGTCCACTTTGGCGGACAGGTTGAGCTGTACAATGTCGCCTTTGTTGATAACGCGATGGGACGACCGGGAGATCGCATGACGGGTCGACTTCTCGCTGAAGATGTACATCGGCAAGCCTTCGTACTCCGCCCCGTTTTCATAGATGACTCGTTGCGCGACGCCGACCATTTGACACTCCGTCATACCGGGACGAATCGTACGAATGACCTCCTGCGTCGCCAGTTCGGTTATGCGGAACCCTTCGCGCATGCACGCGATCTCGTTTTCCGACTTGATGCTGCGCAGCGCGACCATGATTTCGTCCGCGCCGACGATCTCGGCGTCCGGGAAGTTATTCTT